>ERZ780149.434-NODE-434-length-55051-cov-33.851662_pt1 | contig 55051 bp, 50 predicted proteins | sample MGYA00511367_ERZ780149 | MGnify/ENA primary metagenome ERZ780149 (study PRJEB29588, sample SAMEA2153852) | human gut metagenome | biome: human gut; feature: human-associated habitat; material: faeces | place: Denmark | collected 2008/2010 ... | reverse complement strand
ACTGTATTTCAACAATTTCAAAGGCCCATTAACCAACTTTTATTGGACAGTAGTGTAGTGATATATTAAAATTTTAGTTGGTTGATTTTATTAAAAAGACTGTTGTTCACTCCGCAATATTTACATAAGAATAGTAGGAATATGAACACAGTCTTTTGTGTATTTTGAGTACTGGGATACTTTAAATCTCCTTAAGGAGGGTGCCATTTAATTCATAGATGGATACTTTATTATTCTCATAGACTGCAAATGTTGGCGGGTTTCCTCCTTTAGGGAAAGTTATAGAGCCAGTATTGCATATGGTCATATCAGCCTTTTTTTCGAGTTTCCACAGATGTGTATGTCCATAGAATAAAAAGTCATGTTTCCCTTTGGGTAGTTTTTCTTCGTTGTATACATGACCATGCGTCAGGAACAAGCGTTTTCCATTGTCTACAATCAATGCATAATCGGCTAGAATAGGAAAGTCTAGCAACATTTGGTCTACTTCCGAATCGCAGTTCCCACGAATGGCAATAATTTTGTCGGCCATATCGTTTAGCCTGGCAGCTATTTCTTTGGGATTAATGCCTTCAGGAATACTATTTCGGGGCCCGTAGTTCAGGATATCTCCCAATATCAGCATCATATCGCAATGCTGTTTTCGATAAAAATCCAGCGCTTTTTCTAATGCGGGCAATGAACCGTGAATGTCAGAAACTATTAAATATTTCATAAATAAATTTGTTTTTATAAGTTTCCCGCAAAAATAAGAAGTTTCTTAAAAAACATAAAGGTGTCCTTTCGCTATTTATGCGGTATTCAGAAAAGTAAAAGCTGCATGACTTTCATTTTCTGATTTTACAAAAATATGGAGTATTTTTAAGTGCTTCGGCTTTATTTTTTAGGTGTGAAGTTGTGAGTGAAAGGGATTTATTTCCCCGAATTTTTGAGAGAATAGACACGTTGCAGCATCGTAGCTCTTTCAGTTGATGTAAAAAGAGAAGCGGATCCCAGCTCATTTTTTGCAATATCTCAAGTGGAGTCCGCTTCGTTTATCTTTTTTGTAAAATCTTCAGTCGGGTTGGGTAATCAGTACACCAAACAAACATTATCAATCCATAGTTTATTTCCTGGAGAACCCACGAAGGCTCCTCCAAAACTGGACGTAAACTGTAGTATAAGATGTGTAGGCGTTTCATCGGCATCAGCCCATCCATTTTCTTGTATCAGTACGCTTTCTCCTTTGCTGTTTCGTGCATAATAGCCACCTACACCTAATTTCATTAAATCAGCTTTATAGTCAGGAGTGTGTGTAATATCGCCATATTGTATTTCATAAGTAGCTTGGTCTCTCCATCCTTCTGTTTTGCTGTAGCGTATGACGGCTGTTCCTACGCGTTTGGCGATGATGTTTCCGTTAGCGTCTTCTGTACGTTTCTGAAGCAGGCAGGTCATGATGGCACAATCTTGTCCCGGAACAATGCTTTTGCGGCTGAAGCCTGTCTGCCGGATACGATTAGGTTCTCCTGACATCTGTACTTTGTAGTCGTAGCGGATAGCTTTGGGGCGGGATGTAAACTTCACACCAGAATTAAGTGCTTTTTCTCCATCTTTCGTACCGGTGATAGGTTCTTTCATGTCGCCTAAAAACATAGATCCTGAAGCAAGTACCGTAATATTTACCAGTCCCAGTACTTTTACACTTTCAATGTGCGTTTCCAGGCGGGCACAATATCCGTTGCCACGACGTTCGGGATATACGCTGGTATTGGTTTTGACAATTCCCATGACCTTAGCCATGACATTGGAGTTTCCCCATGGAGAACCACCTTGATTGACATAGGCTTCGTTTCCTTCAATGACTTTGGTAGGACCTAATTCATATAATAATTTGGTATCACCTCCAATGACTCCCGATTCATGTATTTTGCGTGTTACCCATTGGTCCATGTTTCCATATTTCAGTGGCACCACTTTTTCTTGTGCCTGTGCAATAAATGGTAAAGCTACGAAAGCAAGTGCAGCTGTAAGTCTAATTTTCATAAATTCTATGTTATTGTTTTTATCGGGCAAAAGTACAAAAAAAAGCGATAGTCTAAACACTATCGCTTTGAATCTGTTTTATAGAATAATATTTCTGACGTATCGGCAATATTATTAGAGCTTATACAGTAACCATGCACCCTGAAAATCTTTGCGGTTAGGGTATTTGGCTTTGAAAGCATCTCTTGCGCGTGCAGCTTCTTCGTGTGTATCGTAAGATTCTACGATAACGCGGTACATGTTGTTTTGTGCGTTATACACTACTTTAGCATTATAGCCTTCGTTATCCATTTGTGATTTCAGACCTTCGGCATTTGATTTCACACCAAAGCTTCCGCATACGACACTATAAGCTTTCAGGCCACTACCTGAAACCAGCTCTACTTTTTCTTCACGAACCGGAGCAGAAGAAACAGGAGCGACAGGGGCAGTTTCTACTGGGGTTACGACTTCGGCAGGAGCTTCTGTAGTAGTATTAGCAGCCGAAGCGTCAGCCAATTCTTGCTGTTTAGCTTTCTCGTACGCCTTTTTGTAAGCACTTTCACTTGATTTACAGGAAGAGAACGCCAAAGCGACGCATAATCCCATTCCTAATACAACGATCTTTTTCATGTTGACTGAAATTTATTTAAGTTTATGTTCAAATCCACTTTGATTTTACCTGCAAAAGTAGTAATATAAAAGCAGGTAAGTATAGTCACGATATTAAAATCTGTTAATATTGGGCGGTTATTGACATAAGAAAAAGTTTTTACGTCTAAAAGAAATAATATTTCAAAGATTTTCCTATATTTGTAAATGTAATAACAATAAAGACCATACTTATGAAAGCATTAAACGTTGTAGCTGCATTCTTGGGTGGAATGGCACTGGGAGCAGCAGCAGGTGTATTGTTTGCACCTGAAAAAGGTGAAGATACTCGTCATAAAATCGCAGAACTTTTGCGTAAAAAGGGTATCCGTTTGAACCGTGAGGAAATGGATGATTTGGTAGACCAGATCGCATCGGAAGTAAAAGATGCAGAATAAACTGATTATCGACAATGGAAAGGCAGACTTTTACAGAAAAAGCAAAGTCTGCCTTTTCTTTATTTAAAACAATGCCTATGTTTGCTAATGACAAAAGTATAGACACTCTGACTGAGCTTTTTCGGGAAGTCAAAAATTATCTGAAGCTTCAAGGAGAGTATACAAAGCTGGATTTGGTTGAAAAGCTTACGATTTTACTTTCTACGCTGACGCTTATATTTATTCTTATCATTTTAGGTACGATGGCTGCCTTTTATCTTTCTTTTATGCTGGTGTATGTATTGGCATCGGCTACAGGAAGTTTAGTTGCCGGATATGCGATCATAGGTGGGGGACTGATATTAATAGCCTTGATTGTCTATAGATTGCGCAAGCGGCTTATTTTTCAACCTATGGTGAATTTTTTGGCAAGATTATTCTTGGATAATTCTTCCAATTCACTTTAACACTTAAGAATGAGGAGTATGGCGATGAACACAGAACAACAAGTTTCATATAGTATAGAAGGAATCAGAGAACGCAGGCTTGCTAAACGGGAGGAATTGAAGCTTTCTAAGGAGCGCATGCAAGATTTGACACAGCAACTTTTTGCCCCACAGCAAGGTAAAAACAAGATAGACAGCTTGATGCAGCAGGTGAATATGGGAATCGCTGCATACGACGGGCTCATGACTGGTATAAAGATACTGCGTCGGGTACGTAGTTTTTTCGGAGGGAAAAAGAAAAAACGCTAGTCAGTCCAGCAGGAGAAAAGCGTGATAGTGTGTGTCTTGAAGCACGGGGGTAAGAGAAAAGTATCCTTTTGCTAGTTTCTTGTTGTGCAGATGTGCGGGATGAGTGATTTGTAAATAATGGTGCATTTCCAAAGCCGCTCCATTTGATGGATAATACTCTATCAAGTATTTGCCGTGGGCTTGCGGTTGAATGTAACGCTCAAAAATAATATGAGAAACAATCCCCATGTTCATGCGTAAATTAATTTCTACGCAGGGGTGAAGGCTGTAACCGTCCGGGCTCTGGCAAATCATCATGTCGACACCCAAGTATCCCTGGTAATCTTTGCCCAATATTTCCGAAAGTTTCTTTTCCAGAATCAAACAGGTATCCTGTAAGACAGGGGAGGGGATGTTGCGCAATAAAACCTCTTCTATTCTGGCATCTGATAATAATATATTTGTCTTGTAATTGCCATGAGAATCGGTTTCGAACAATGAATAGCCTACAAAATGGATATTTCCTCCTTCTGCATAAAACTCCATGGCAAAATCTTTCTCCTTATTATATAGAGGTTCTACCATTATTTCTTTTTGTACGCGTAAGGTGCGCGCCAGCCAACCTTCGACAGACGGAGTCCAATTGGTTGGTGAGATGCGAACAAGCCCTCTTCCGCTGCCAGACCAAGGAGCTTTTAATATACATTCTCCAATAGAAGAAACCAATTCTTTGACTTGTGTGATCGAGTTGCATATAGTTGCCTGTCCGCATAAATGGTTCATGGAAGAAAAAGATTCTAGGACTTCCACGCAGCGTTGCCGTCCGGACAGGAAACGTAACTTTTCCATCTGTTCGTTCGATAATAAGTATTGGGAAGAAATGCCGGCCATTTGTAAAGCATGGAGTAGAGAAGGATTCCATCCCCATGGGCGATAAGGTACATTGTCCCATGAGTCACTCCATTCTACTTGTGGAATCAGTTCCGGAAAGGGACATTGTTCTTTGAGCAAATCTGCTTGTGAAAGTGAATCTAGTTTGATCATGCTTCCCTGAGGGGCATACCATGCAGGCAGTACCGATAAATCCTTTGACATTTGGATTATCTCTGTTGGTGCTTTATAATAAGGTGTGAAATTGGCCAAAGCCATATCGTTTTCAGGATTAAAGAGATAGATTTCTTTTATCATAGATGCCTGTTTTTTACGTTCGCAAAGTTAGCGTAAAAAAATAATATTTTGTCAACTCCAGTTTGCAAATTGAGGAAGTATTACTATATTTGCAGCGAAGAAACGGAATTTCATGGAAGTATTTTACAGAACACATAATTATTTGGTTGAACATACCAATGCCCCTGTGCGACGCGACCTGATGGATGAAATAGACTGGAGTGCTCGTCTGATAGGAATTAAGGGGACTCGGGGAGTTGGCAAGACGACTTTTTTGTTGCAGTATGCGAAAGAAAAGTTTGGTTTCGACCGTTCATGTTTGTTCGTAAACATGAATAATTTCTATTTCTCTCAATATAGTTTGGTAGATTTTGCGGGTGAGTTTGTCAAGCGCGGAGGAAAAGTGCTATTGATAGATCAGGTGTTTAAGTTGCCGGACTGGAGTCATGATCTCCGTATATGCTATGAGCGTTATCCTAATTTAAAGATTGTTTTTACGGGCTCGTCTGTCATGCGTCTGAAAGATGAGAATCCGGAGCTGAATGGAATCGTCCGTTCCTATAACTTACGCGGGTTTTCATTTAGGGAGTTTCTAAATTTACAGACGGGAAATCATTTTTCTTCTTATAGTCTGGAGGAAATTCTGACTAATCACGAGCATATTGCAAAAACAATATTGCCTCATACTAATCCGCTTAATTATTTTCAGGATTATATCCATCATGGTTTTTATCCGTTCTTCCTTGAAAAAAGATACTTCTCTGAGAACCTGTTGAAGACCATGAATATGATGATAGAAGTAGACATCCTTCTTATCAAACAAATTGAATTGAAATATCTGTCGAAAATAAAAAAATTATTATATTTGTTGGCAGTAGACGGTCCTGTTGCGCCCAATGTCAGCCAATTGGCCGCCGACATACAAACCTCTCGTGCCACAGTGATGAACTACATTAAGTATCTTGCCGATGCACGACTGATAAATATGGTCTATCCCAAAGGTGAAGTCTTCCCGAAAAAGCCGGCAAAGATTATGATGCACAATACTAATCTGATGTACAGTATTTATCCGGTGAAGGTGGAAGAACAGGATGTGCTGGAAACTTTCTTTGTCAATTCTCTTTGGAAAGATCATAAAGTAAATAAAGGAGAAAAAGGTACTTCGTTCCTGGTAGACGAAAGTCTTAACTTCCGTATATGCAGCGAAGGATATAAGTTCAAGAATAGTCCTAATATATATTATGCTATGCATAAATCAGAATTAGGACATGGAAACCAGATTCCCTTATGGCTGTTTGGTTTTCTGTATTGATGAGACTATTGAAGTTGAAACAGATTTTATTACCTAATAATAATTAGTAATTGTATGACTAAACAAAAAAAATTTATCACTTGTGATGGTAACGAAGCTGCTGCTCATATCTCGTATATGTTTACAGAAGTAGCTGCTATCTATCCTATCACTCCGTCATCTACAATGGCTGAACATGTAGATGAATGGGCTGCCGCAGGTCGTAAAAATATCTTCGGTGAAACTGTCTTGGTTCAGGAAATGCAATCTGAAGGTGGTGCTGCCGGTGCAGTACACGGTTCTCTTCAGGCTGGTGCATTGACAACTACTTATACTGCATCTCAGGGTCTTCTGTTGATGATCCCTAACATGTACAAAATAGCAGGTGAGTTCTTGCCATGTGTATTCCATGTATCTGCACGTACATTGGCTTCTCATGCACTGTGTATCTTCGGTGATCATCAGGATGTAATGTCTTGCCGTCAGACTGGCTTTGCTATGTTGTGCGAAGGTTCAGTACAGGAAGTTATGGATTTGGCTGGTGTAGCTCACTTGTCTACAATTAAATCTCGTGTTCCGTTTGTGAACTTCTTCGATGGTTTCCGTACTTCTCACGAAATCCAGAAGATTGAAAAGCTGGATAACGAAGATTTGGCTCCGCTTATCGATCAGAAAGCTTTAGCTGAATTCCGTGAACGCGCACTTAGCCCTAACAAACCGGTTGCTCGCGGTATGGCTGAAAACCCGGATCACTTCTTCCAGCACAGAGAATCAGGTAATCCGTTCTATGATGCAGTTCCTGCTATCGTAGAAGAATATATGAACGAAATCAACAAGATTACAGGACGTAACTACGGCTTGTTCGATTATTATGGTGCTGAGGATGCAGAAAACATCATCATCGCTATGGGTTCTGTAACAGAAGCTACTCGTGAAGCTATCGACTACCTGACTGCTCAGGGCAAGAAAGTAGGTTTGGTTGCTGTTCACTTGTATCGTCCGTTCTCTGCTAAGCACTTCCTGGCTAAAGTACCTAAGACAGTAAAACGTATTGCTGTTCTGGATCGTACAAAAGAACCGGGTGCTAACGGCGAACCTTTGTATCTGGATGTAAAAGACGTATTCTACGGACAGGAAAATGCTCCGTTGATCGTAGGCGGACGTTACGGTCTGGGTTCAAAAGATACAACTCCGGCTCAGATTTTGTCTGTATACGAAAATCTGGAACTCCCGATGCCGAAGGATCACTTTACTATCGGTATTGTGGATGATGTTACTTTCACTTCTCTGCCTCAGAAAGAAGAAATCGCTCTTGGCGCAGAAGGTGTATTCGAAGCTAAATTCTATGGCTTGGGTGCTGATGGTACTGTAGGTGCTAACAAGAACTCTGTAAAAATCATCGGTGACAACACTGATAAATACTGCCAGGCTTACTTCTCTTACGACTCTAAGAAATCTGGTGGTTTCACTTGTTCTCACTTGCGTTTCGGTAATCACCCGATTCACTCAACTTATCTGGTAACTACTCCGAACTTCGTTGCTTGCCACGTTCAGGCTTACCTGCACATGTACGATGTAACTCGTGGTCTGCGCAAGAACGGTACTTTCCTGTTGAATACTATCTGGGAAGGTGAAGAACTGGCTAAGAACTTGCCGAACAAGGTTAAGAAATATTTCGCAGAAAACAATATTATTGTTTACTATATCAACGCTACACAGATTGCACAGGAAATTGGTCTGGGTAACCGTACCAATACTATCCTTCAGTCTGCATTCTTCCGTATCACAGGCGTTATTCCTGTAGACTTGGCTGTTGAACAGATGAAGAAGTTCATCGTGAAGTCTTACGGTAAGAAGGGTGAAGATGTAGTCAACAAGAACTACGCTGCCGTTGATCGTGGTGGTGAATACAAGCAGTTGACTGTAGATCCGGCTTGGGCTAACTTGGAAGTTGAAGCTGCTGCTGCCAACAATGATCCTGCATTCATCAACGAAGTTGTTCGTCCGATCAATGCTCAGGATGGTGACTTGCTGCCGGTATCTGCATTCAAGGGTATCGAAGACGGTACATGGCATCAGGGAACAGCTAAATACGAAAAACGTGGTGTAGCTGCATTCGTTCCGGAATGGAATCCTGAAAACTGTATCCAGTGTAACAAGTGTGCATACGTTTGTCCTCACGCTGCAATCCGTCCGTTCGTTCTCGATGCAGAAGAACAGAAGGGTGCTAACTTCCCGATGCTGAAGGCTGTCGGCAAACAGTTCGACGGTATGACATTCCGTGTACAGGTAGACGTTCTCGACTGTCTGGGTTGCGGTAACTGTGCTGATGTATGTCCGGGTAATCCGAAGAAGGGTGGCAAGGCTTTGACAATGAAACATCTGGAAAGTCAGTTGCCTGAAGCTGCTAACTGGACTTACTGTACTGAAAACGTGAAGTCTAAACAGCACTTGGTAGATATCAAGGCTAACGTGAAGAACTCACAGTTCGCTACTCCGTTGTTTGAGTTCTCTGGAGCTTGCTCTGGTTGTGGTGAAACTCCGTACGTGAAACTGATTTCTCAGTTGTTTGGTGACCGTGAAATGGTTGCTAACGCTACTGGATGTTCTTCTATCTACTCTGGTTCTGTTCCTTCAACTCCGTATACAACTAACGAAAAAGGTCAGGGTCCTGCTTGGGCAAACTCATTGTTCGAAGACTTCTGTGAATTCGGTTTGGGTATGGAATTGGCTAACAAGAAGCTGCGTAACCGTCTGGAAGACGCTATGAAGGCTGCTATCGCTGCTGAAGGTACTCCGGCTGAATACAAGGAAGCATTCCAGGAATGGATTGATGGACGTAACGATGCTGACAAGAGCAAAGCTGCTGCCGAAAAGATTATCCCGATGGTAGAAGCTGCAAAAGATAAATGTGCTTACTGTGCTACTATCGCTGAATTCAAAGATTATCTGGTTAAACGTTCACAGTGGATTATCGGTGGTGATGGTGCTTCTTACGATATCGGTTACGGAGGTTTGGATCACGTTATCGCTTCTGGCGAAGATGTAAACATCTTGGTACTGGATACAGAAGTTTACTCTAACACAGGTGGTCAGTCTTCTAAGGCTACTCCGCTGGGTGCTATCGCTAAATTTGCTGCTTCTGGTAAGCGTGTACGTAAGAAAGACCTGGGTCTGATTGCTACTACTTACGGATATGTTTATGTTGCTCAGATTGCAATGGGTGCTGACCAGGCTCAGACTTTGAAAGCTATCCGCGAAGCTGAAGCATATCATGGACCATCTTTGGTTATTGCATACGCTCCATGTATCAACCATGGTTTGAAGGCTGGTATGGGTAAATCTCAGGCTGAAGAGGCTAAGGCTGTAGAATGTGGCTACTGGCACTTGTGGCGCTTCAACCCGGCTCTGGAAGAAGAAGGTAAGAATCCGTTCTCACTCGATTCTAAAGAACCGAACTGGGATAACTTCCAGGATTACCTGAAGGGTGAAGTTCGTTTTGCTTCTGTAATGAAACAGTATCCTGCTGAGGCTGCCGATTTGTTCAATGCTTGTGAAGATATGGCTAAGAAACGTTATGCTTCTTACAAGCGTATGGCTGCTATGGACTGGAGTGAAGAGAAATAATCTTCTGTTACTTAAACAAATATTTTAATAAATATAAGAGGGCATGTCTTGTGACATGTCCTCTTTGTTTTTTGCAACAAGGGGTCGTGAAGTTATATCTTATATATTTTTTCTGTTTACTTTAAGTTTCGTGGTGAAAAAATATAAAAACATGTTTGTATTCTGCCCCATTTACAGCAATTTTTGTATTTTTGCCGACAACTATGAGTAGAATTTTAGCAATAGATTACGGAAGAAAGCGTACCGGCATTGCGGTCTCTGACCCGATGCAGATGATTGCCAATGGACTTACGACTGTGGCTACACATCAGTTGATGGATTTCTTGTTGAATTATATGCAGCAGGAGAAGGTTGAACGTATAATTATCGGACATCCCAAACAAATGAATAATGAGGATTCTGAAAATATGAAGAATATAGTACCTTTCATGAATCGTTTGAAAAAACTATTACCTGATATGCCCGTTGAGCTGGTGGATGAACGTTTTACTTCGGTCTTGGCGCATCAGGCAATGTTGATGGGGGGGCTAAAGAAAAAAGATCGTCAAAACAAAGCATTGGTGGATGAAATAAGTGCTACAATAATTCTACAATCTTATCTTGAATCAAAACGAATTTAAAAACTCAAAATAAACTAACAATGATTTTACCTATTTACGTATATGGTCAGCCTGTTCTTCGTCAAGAGGCTGAAGACATAACTCCGGATTATCCGAATTTGAAGGAATTAATTCAAAATATGTTTGAAACAATGGATCGTGCAGATGGAGTAGGACTTGCTGCTCCTCAGGTTGGGCTTCCTATCCGTGTGGTAGTGATAAACCTGGATGTACTTTCCGATGATATGCCAGAGTTTAAGGATTTTCGTCGTGCTTATATTAATCCCCATATCTTGGAAGTAGGAGAGGAATTGGTTTCGATGGAAGAGGGCTGTTTAAGCTTGCCTGGCATACACGAGAATGTAAAACGACCTGATAAGATTCATGTAACTTATTTAGATGAAGAAATGAATGCACACGACGAATGGGTAGAAGGATATCTTGCTCGTGTTATGCAACATGAATTTGATCATCTGGAAGGAACTATGTTTATCGATCATTTGTCAGCTTTGCGTAAGCAGATGATAAAGGGTAAACTGAACAATATGCTGAAGGGAAAAGCACGGTGCGCTTACAAGGTGAAAACAGTAAAATGATTCGGAAGATTCGATATATATTATATATAATAGGTGTATTTTTCCCTTTGATTTCATGGGCTCAGATTAATACGGATCGGGTAATGACTATTGGACGAAATGCGCTTTACTTTGAAGATTATGTACTTTCAATCCAGTATTTTAATCAGGTCATTAATGCAAAGCCTTATTTGGCAGAGCCTTATTTCTATCGTGGCCTGGCAAAGATGAATCTTGATGATTATCAGGGAGCTGAAAATGATTGTACAGAAGCTATCAAACGTAATCCGTTTGTACCCAATGCCTATCAGATACGTGGTATTGCTCGTATTCGTCAGGAGAAATTTAAAGAGGCTATTCAAGATTACGAGAGGGCTCTGAAACTTGATCCTGAAAATATAAGTTTATGGCATAACCTGGCATTGTGCCGTATGCACGAGGAAGACTATGTTGTGGCAAAGGCCGATCTAGATACCTTGATTCGTATAGCTCCTCGTTATACAGACGCATATTTGATGCGTACGGAGGTTTCTCTGAAGCAGAAGGATACACTTCAGGCGATGACTGATGCTGATAAAGCTATCGAAATGGATCGTTATAATTCGGATACATGGGCATCGAGAGGAATGTTGTTTTTGCAGCGTGAAAAATATGCTGATGCTGAAAGTGATTTGACTGAGGCGATTCGTTTGTCGGTCCGTAATGCTGGTTTGTTTATTAATCGTGCTTTGGCTCGCTATCATCAGAATAATTTAAGAGGTGCTATGCAGGATTATGATTTGGCATTGGATATAGATCGTAATAATTTCATAGGACATTACAATCGGGGACTGTTGCGTGCGCAAGTCGGTGATGATAATCGTGCCATTGAAGATTTTGACTTTGTCTTGCAAATAGAGCCTGACAATATGATGGCTGTTTTCAATCGTGGCTTGTTACGTGATAAAACGGGTGATTTTGCTGGAGCAATAGCGGATTATACAGCTGTTATTAATGAGTATCCGAACTTCTTGGCTGGATATCAGTATAGGGCGCAGGCGCGTAGAAAGACTGGTGACTTAAGGGGTGCAGACGAAGACGAATTTAAGGTACTGAAGGCACAGCTTGATGCTCAGAATGGAAAATCGAGCCAGCGTCAGACAGCTTCTTCGGGAGATAAGACTCGTAAGAAATCGGATAAGAATATGAACAACTATCGTAAGATTATCGTTGCAGACAATGAGGACGAAACTACGAAGTATAAGACCGATTATCGTGGACGTGTGCAGGATAGAAACATTACGATTCTTCCGCAGCCTATGTTTGCTTTGACATATTACGAGCGTCAGGAGGAGGTAAAACGTCAAATTAATTATTCCAAATATATTGATGATTTGAACAATCGTCATGTGTTACCTCTCCCTCTGCTGATTACCAATAATGAAGCTTCATTGACAGAAGAGCAGGTTAAACTGCATTTTGCCTCTATTGATGAAGAAACGGAGAAGATTGTAAAAGAACCTCAGAACATGATGCATTATTATGCACGTGCAATGGATTTCTATTTAGTACAGGATTTTGATAATGCATTAAAAGACTTAGATACGGCGATAGAATGTGATTCGACTTTCTTCCCATCCTATTTTATGCGTGCGCTTATTCATTATAAACAATTAGAATATCGCAAGCGTGATACGGATGATGAGTATGAGTCAAAGGTGGATGTAGGCGGACAACCTCAAGTCCGGGTGTTGGATTATGCTGCTATCCGCCGTGACTTGGATGAAGTTATTCGCTTGGCTCCTGATTTTGCCTATGCTTATTATAACCGTGGTAATATATTGGCAGTGATGAAGGATTATCATGCTGCACTGGTTGATTATAATAAGGCTATTGAATTAGATTCTCGTTTTTCGGATGCATATTATAATCGTGGCTTGACAAATGTTTTCTTGGGTAATAATAGACAAGGTATACAGGATTTAAGCAAGGCTGGAGAGCTTGGTATCTTTTCGGCTTATAGTGTGATAAAACGTTTTACTTCGGTGACAGAAAAACAGAATGAATAATAAATGACGTGAAAGGGTGAAGAATTTGTAAGTGAACTGCTTAAAATTCTTCATCCTTCATTCTTTATTCTTCATTTATTTGTTTAATTTTGCGACTCAATAATAGATCAATAACATAAAGATTATGATTAAGATTACTTTTCCTGATGGCTCTGTTCGTGAGTACAACGAAGGAGTAACTGGTCTGCAGATTGCAGAAAGTATCAGTTCGCGTTTGGCACAGGATGTTTTAGCCTGTGGCGTAAACGGTGAAACTATTGATTTAACTAGACCTATTAACGAAGATGCTGAATTCGTACTTTATAAGTGGGATGATGAGCAAGGCAAACATGCATTCTGGCATACAAGTGCTCACTTGTTGGCTGAAGCATTGCAGGAGCTGTATCCGGGTATTCAGTTTGGTATTGGTCCGGCTATCGAAAACGGTTTCTATTATGATGTAGATCCGGGAGAGGCCGTAATAAAAGAAAGCGATCTGCCTGCAATCGAAAAGAAAATGGTAGAATTGGCTGCTAAAAAAGAAGAACTGGTACGCCAGAGCATTTCTAAAGAGGATGCTTTAAAAATGTTTGGTGAAAGAGGTGAAACCTATAAATGTGAGCTGATTTCAGAACTGGAAGATGGTCACATTACAACATATACGCAAGGTGCATTTACAGATCTTTGCCGTGGTCCGCATTTGCCTTCTACTGCTCCAATTAAAGCTATAAAATTATTGTCTGTAGCCGGAGCTTATTGGAGAGGACAGGAAGATCGTAAACAGATGACTCGTATTTATGGTATTACATTCCCTAAAAAGAAAATGTTGGATGAATATCTTACATTGTTAGAGGAAGCTAAAAAACGTGACCACCGTAAAATCGGTAAGGAAATGGAATTGTTCATGTTCTCTGATATGGTAGGTAAAGGTCTTCCAATGTGGTTGCCAAAGGGAACAGCTTTGCGTATTCGTTTGCAGGATTTCTTGCGCCGTATTCAGGCTCGTTACGATTATCAGGAAGTCATGTGTCCTCCAATTGGAAATAAGTTGCTTTATGTTACTTCTGGACACTATGCTAAGTATGGTAAGGATTCATTCCAGCCTATCCATACTCCGGAAGAAGGCGAAGAATATTTCTTGAAGCCGATGAACTGTCCTCATCACTGTATGATTTATAAGAATACGCCGCGTTCTTATCGTGATCTGCCTTTGCGTATTGCTGAATTTGGTACAGTTTGTCGTTATGAGCAAAGCGGTGAGTTGCACGGATTGACTCGTGTACGTAGCTTTACACAAGATGATGCACACATCTTCTGCCGTCCTGATCAGGTGAAGGATGAGTTCCTGCGTGTTATGGATATTATCTCTATCGTATTCAGATCTATGGGACTTGAAAATTTTGAAGCTCAGATTTCTTTGCGTGATAAAGTTAATCACGAGAAATATATTGGTAGTGATGAAAACTGGGAAAAAGCAGAAAAAGCTATTGTTGAAGCTTGTGAGGAAAAAGGGCTGAAGGCAAAAGTTGAATATGGAGAAGCTGCTTTCTATGGTCCTAAGCTGGACTTTATGGTGAAAGATGCTATTGGTCGTCGTTGGCAGCTGGGTACTATTCAGGTTGATTACAACTTGCCTGAACGTTTCCAGTTGGAATATATGGGCGCAGATAACCAGAAACATCGTCCAGTAATGATTCACCGTGCACCGTTTGGATCAATGGAACGTTTCGTCGCTGTATTAATTGAACATACTGCTGGTAAGTTCCCATTGTGGCTGACTCCTGATCAGGTTGCAATCTTGCCTATTTCTGAGAAGTTCAATGATTATGCAAATCAGGTCCGTCTGGAATTGAAGAAGAGTGACATTCGTGCTATTGTCGACGATCGTAATGAAAAGATTGGCCGTAAGATTCGTGATAACGAAATGAAACGTATCCCTTACATGCTGATTGTAGGAGAAAAAGAGGCTGAAAACGGCGAAGTTGCTGTACGTAAGCAAGGTGAAGGCGACAAAGGTACCATGAAAATTGAAGATTTTGCAAAAAATATTGCAGAAGAAGTTCATAATATGATAAATAAATGGTAACTTTGCAACCGTTTGTGAAAGCAATGCGATATTTGCTTTCACAAACAGATAAATTTAATGATAATTTATAATTTAAAAGCAAACAAAAGGAAGAAAAGAATTTTTAATGAAAAATGACACTTTAAAAGGGCAGCATCGAATCAATGAACAGATTCGCGCCAAAGAAGTACGTATTGTGGGAGATGATATCGAATCGGCCGTATATCCGATAGCACAAGCTTTAAAACTAGCAGAAGAACACGAAGCTGATTTAGTAGAAATTTCACCCAACGCTGTTCCTCCAGTTTGTAGAATTATAGATTATTCTAAATTCCTTTATCAGTTAAAGAAACGCGCAAAGGAACAAAAGGCAAAACAAGTTAAGGTTAATGTGAAGGAAATCCGTTTTGGACCTCAAACTGACGAACACGATTACAACTTTAAGTTGAAGCATGCTATCGGCTTTTTGCAGGATGGTGATAAGGTAAAGGCCTATGTGTTCTTTAAAGGACGTTCCATCTTGTTTAAAGAACAAGGAGAAGTGTTGCTTCTGCGTTTTGCTAATGACTTGGAGGACTATGCGAAGGTTGAACAAATGCCGTTGTTGGAAGGTAAGAGAATGACAATCTCTTTATCTCCTAAAAAGGCTACTGCTCCTAAGAAAACTGCTAAGCCGGTTGCTCCAAAGGCCGAAGAAGCTGAATGAAAACAGAAAAGAGCGTGTAACGCGCCGGTATAGTGCGTTGCCGCCATTGAGTAATAATAATTAAAATTTAATAAGATGCCAAAGGTAAAAACTAACTCCGGTTCTAAAAAAAGATTCGCTCTTACCGGAACAGGTAAAATCAAGAGAAAGCACGCTTTTCACAGTCACATCCTGACTAAGAAGACTAAAAAGCAGAAAAGAAACCTTGTACATGCAGGATTGGTACACAGTGCTAACCTGACTCAAGTTAAGGAACTTCTTTGCATGAAGTAATCTTGAAAGGAAAAAGCGTAAACGTATCATTTTAAATTATTAACCGAATGCATTAGCTTCAAGTTCGATTGTAAAATATCGGCGCTATCATTCAAAAAAGAATTAAAACTATGCCAAGATCAGTAAATCACGTTGCTTCTAGAGCAAAAAGAAAGAAAATTTTAGGTTTAACCAGAGGTTACTTTGGTGCAAGAAAGAATGTTTGGACCGTTGCTAAAAACACTTGGGAAAAAGGTCTGACTTATGCATACCGTGACCGTAAGAACAAAAAACGTAACTTCCGTGCATTGTGGATTCAGCGTATCAATGCTGCTGCACGTCTGGAAGGTATGTCTTACTCTAAGTTGATGGGTGCTTTGCACAAAGCAGGAATTGAAATCAACCGTAAGGTTTTGGCTGATTTAGCTGTAAACCATCCTGAAGCATTCAAAGCTGTTGTTGCTAAAGCAAAAGCTGCTTAATCACAGGTACGATTAACGAATAAGAACGGAGTGTCACGTGGAGTGATACTCCGTTTTTGCTTTTATATGAGCTTGTCAGCAGGAGCTTTTAAAATTATCTCTTTTCTTGAAGAAAAATAATTGACGCTATTGGTCTATATTAAAAATTAAGTGGTTTATATTTTGTTTTTTCAGATTAAAGTATTATTTTTGTAATACAAAAATGAAGCCGCACTTGCAGAATCGGGAAACTCATCAAATTATAAGAAATACCGAGAACAGCTTCATCTTCCAATGGCGGGCCACGCCTTCGGGTAGCATTTATGCCGGTGGATTACAAAGGGGGAGAGCACTCAAATCATGTTTATCGGAGTTTCGTCACGCCTCGGGTGCGGCTTTTCTTTTTTTAGAATGAGCGAGAGTTTTATTTCTGCGGAATATAAAACTTCGCTTTTTTTTCTGACTCTTTATTTTATTAATCGCTTTAATATTTTGCTTTTATGATATTTTATTTTTCCGGTACAGGTAATTCTCGTTGGGTGGCAGAACGTTTAGGTGAATTGTTGGGAGAGTCTGTTTATTCGATAGCAGATATGCTTGTTCGGGAGGATACTTTTACCGCAAGTGAGGACAGATTGGGCCTTGTCTTTCCCGTTTATTCCTGGGGCCCTCCTGCTGTTGTTCTTGAATTTATAGCAAACTTATATTCAGTATGTACTCCCAAATATATATTTTTTGTTTGTACTTGTGGAGATGATACCGGAAAAACTCCTGAACTTATCTGCCGTGCTTTTGCGAAGAAAGGATGGCAGTGTAATGCTGGCTTTTCTATTATAATGCCAAATACTTACGTTTCTTTACTTGGTTTTGATGTTGATCCGTTGCAAGTGGCACAGAAGAAACTGAAGGAATCGGAAAACAGAGTGAAAGAGATTGTTGAGAAACTGAGTAGGAGGGAGCAGATAATGGATTGTCATGAGGGAGCGCTTCCTTGGATGAAAACATATATTGTACGTCCGCTTTTTACCCATTTTTTAATGTCAGCCAAGCCATTTTGGGTGTCGGATGCATGTATTTCATGTGGAAAATGTGAGAAGGTATGTCCATTGCATAATGTTTGTCTGGTAGATGGAAAGCCTGAATGGGGGAATCATTGTGCAATGTGCTTGGCATGTTATCATCATTGTCCGAAGCATGCCATTGATTATGCTGGCTTGACTCGGAAAAAAGGTCAATATGTATTTGATACTGTGAAGAAAAAAGCACTCCTTTAAGGGAGTGCTGGTATAATAGCTTCTATTCGATTTTCTATATCGTCAGGGAGGCGGGAAAAGAAATCCAATCCAGTAATTGTTTCTACAGAATCTACTGGAACCATGTATTTTTCTAATTTGTTATGACCTGCTTTGTTGTTAAACAGGAACCCCATGGCTATGGGATTTTTACGGTTGTAAATCAATACCACTTTAAAAAAACGGTCTGGAACAGCGACTTTATGCTGACCGATACGTTTAGGGGTAGATTGGTCATATATAGGTCCGCAGGCAATATAAATCCTTCCATATTTTTTTGCCCAATTACGGCACATTTCTTCTAGATCTCCCCAGTCATCACGATTCAGTTTCTGGTTTTGAGGGCAAATATTACTCATGTAAAATGATTCCTGCATTGCTTGTTCACTCCATTTCATGTCAGCAGCTGGAGCCATGTGTCCTCTGTCATACCCCGAATGTGTATAGTCAGAATGTTCTACCCGGGGTTCTGGCAAGTCAGGATCGGGAAGGAACTTCGTTTTGCGTTCCTCATTGCCTTCTGTTTCCTGACGTGTTAATTCCCAGGCAACCCAGTTGGGAGTTTTATAGAAATTATTGTATGAAATGGTAAAAGCAGTTCGGACCAGCCTGATTTCATCGTGTTTTTGGACTGAAACGGGAATCTCCAATTTCGATGCAGTTACACTTCCCCTGTTTTCAGTTCTTTTTTCTGACGCTTTTCCGATAAATTTTCCGGCATTATCAACAGTTTGTTCCACCTGTTGTTTTACTGTTTCAGGTAGAGCTGCTTTATTATCATTCTGATAGAGATAAAGAGCGCCGGCTATGATAATAACCAGAAGAATAAAGCCTTTGAGTGAACCTGTAGAACTCCTTTTTTTCTTACTCATATTTCATCGATTATATCAATTTGAAACGCATACGGAAAATTCCGTCTTTATAGTCGGAACTGATGATACGGAAAGTACCTATTTCTGAAGTATTGGCTACATGCAGACCGATACACAAACATTCATCGTAGTCGCCGACCCGTACAATTCGGACGGTGTCCGAGGCTCCGTCGGGCAATCGTTTTAAATCGAAGCGTCCGACGGCTTCTTCTTGTGTGATAAATTCGGTGGTGACTGGCAAATGTTGTGCGATAACTTCGTTTACCGTCTGTTCAATGCGTGCAATATCGTCGGGTGAGGGGGCCTGTGGCAAGGCAAAATCAAGTTTACTTTTCTTTCGTTCGATGTGGGCTGAAACGGCACGGCCACATCCGAAAAGATTTACCATGGTACGGTTTACGATATGTTCGCAGGTATGCATGGGTGGGTATTCCTGCTTGTTGTGTTCATTCAGTTGAATTTGTTCCATAATCGATTTATAATTTTTATCTTGTAATATAGTTGTATAGATTTTTGTTCAGAATTTATTCTACTACCAAAAAGACAATAGCAAAATACAGGGTGCAAATATATGCGATTTTGTGGAAAATAGCTACAGGAATAGTCCGTCTTTGAGTAAGGGCATAAAAAAAGGAGTACCGCTGTACTCCAACCTTTTGTTAACCTTAAATCTAATACTATGAAAAACACATTGCAAAGGTAGGAACTTTTTATTATACTACAAATAAAAGAGACTTATTTTTCTGCTGTATAACATTGTTTAGTATTTGCATATTCTGAAAGGCTTTTTATTAACATCTGTTTTAACTATCTTTGCGCTCATTAAAATAGATAATGATATGGCCTTTGAAGCAACGAAAAGAGAATGGGGCGAACTTTATGCATTTTTTCGCCTATTAGCAGACGGTTATGTATATGCTGGAACTCCAGATGTAAAGAGAAACGAACAGCAACGTATTCCTGTAGCAATGGTACAGCGTGAAGAACACGACGGAACACGCCAGTATATCGTCGAGAAAGACAATATCCACATAAAAGGAGAGAAAATGGATAAGCTGGTACCACGCGAAGATTTCGAAACTGTGGCCGAGTTGATATTACAGGCCATTCGTAGCAGTAAGCAGGATGATGTTACTTCTCCCGATGGTGTAGAAGAATTTCTGGATGAAGTAGCTATTTATGATTTGGAAGCTAAGACAGATGACCGTACAGACTTCAGTGTTGCTTTCTATGATGTTGCAGCACCTCTTACCGGCTTTTGTGTTCGTTCTCGGCTGGGGATGATGTTTCCATTGCTTGACGGAGGACGTACCGCCAATTTCAAGTTCGAGCAGACCGGCGTAAAGTTTGCTGTACCGACAATCAATAAAATCAATGCCGAAGGCGAGGAAGATGATGTGATATCTCGTATGTTGATGATTGAACGGCTGGGAGGAGTATTGAAGTACAGCGATGTAGCCGATAAGATATTCCGCAGTAATCTTGCTATGATAGACTTACACATGGGGCGCCTTCTTGCGGAGATGACCCGTCTGATGTGGCTGGATGGCATTACGAAGGTATCCGAACTGACAGAAGAGGTAAAGCGCCTGAATCCGCTTAAGATTAAGGATGAATTGATAAACAAGCATGGTTTCTACGAATATAAAATAAAGGAGTTCCTGTTGGCATTGGCTACAGGAATGCGTCCGGCGAAGCTATATAATGGTACCGAATCGGCTATCTGTGGCTTTTTGTTTGTGACAGGCGAAGGCGAAGTTTTGTGTTATCAGCGTGCCTATCGCCAGACGTTTGCCGATTTCCTGTTCTATAATTCACGATTGGAGAAAGGCTCTACCGAAAAAGATAAGTATGGCTATCTGGAGCGTGAGAATGGCGTTTACTATTTTAAGCTGAACCTGAAAATAGGTTTGTTGAAGCGTTGAGTAAACGGTTTTTCTCGCTTTATCATTCGGACAGATTAGTTGAGTGAAATGAATGAGTAATTCACATTCATTTCGTTTGCCAGCCGAAGGGATAGACCTGTTTAGAGGATAAATTATCAGGTCTTCCCAGTAGTATGATCTGTCGGATAATATGATTCAAGTGAATGTCTTGTTCTTTCTACTCATAGTGAACATATCGTATGAGTAGAAAGAACCTCTGAATACATCTTACAAAGAATATAGCCTGTCGTTAAACCTTTACTGATACGTTTTTGTAGTTATTCATCTTTGTAACTGAGGTGAAAACTGCGGATTTATTATAGAAAACCTTGTACGCCTGAAACCATTTTATGCTTTTATCACTCCTGTTTCATGCCAATATTTCACTTTCAACATAAGAAAAACAGACTATCGAAAGAACGTTTTGAGGCAGTTTATAAAACGTATTACACTCGTTTATATTATTATTGCTTTCAGTTTGTGGTAGACGAGGAGACTTCGAAAGACATTGTAAACGACGTATTCGAAAAAATCTGGTCGCAGTGCAATGAGTTGAATCCAGGAACACTGTCTTCCTATCTTTATACACTCGTCCGTAACCGATGTCTTGACTATTTGCGTCACCGGAAGGTAGAGCAACAGTACGTAGAACTCTATCATATGATTGCAGAGGAAGTGGATGATTCAGACCTCTATGAAGAACGGATGACGCGGATTGAAAGGATTATTGCAGAACTGGGAGAACCTACTAAAGGTATTTTTACCCGATGTTATTTTCAAAATAAGAAATACGACGAAGTGGCTCAGGAGTATCATATCAGCAGTAGTGGAGTAAAGAAGCATATCATGAAAGTCCTGCGTTTAATACGGCAGGAATTCGACTTAAAGTAACTCAGGTTAGTACCCAGACTGTAAGACAAAACGTATAATAATAAAGTTCGTATCATGAAACAAGATTCAGAAGATAAATTAGCTCGTGTTCTAGAGGCTTTAGAGAATCCGTCGTCCTTTACGAAAGAAGAACTTGACAGTTTGTTTGCCGACGAAGAGTGTGTGCAGAATGCACGCACCATATTGTCTGCAAGGGAGGCTTTGGCACGGCAGCAGGTTCCCCAACCTGATATCAATAAGGAATGGAATGCATTCGAGCGCCGGCATAGAAAGACATCGGTCATTCCGTGGAGTATCGGTCTGGTAGCAGCGGCCTGTATCGCATTGCTTTTCATTTTGTACAATCCGGCAGCCGAGGATAAGGGATTACAGGTATTCGAAGCCATACAGGCAGCACATACCGTAAGGCAGGAAACGATAAACGGATTAATGACAATTGAGGTTCCACGCGGAATGCAGAAGCAAATAACATTACCCGATGGTACAGTTGTTACACTCAATGCGGAAAGCAGCCTTTCTTACGCTGTTTCCGGTTTCGGTAAGGATATACGCATGGTGACTCTGCAAGGGGAAGGATTGTTCGATGTTGCAAAAGATTCTCTCCATCCGTTTATCGTCCGGTCTGACGGATTAAGTGCCCGAGTGTTAGGTACTGTGTTCAATGTAAGGAACTATGCCACCGAAAAGATGAAGATAACTTTGTTGTCGGGGTCCTTGAAGGTCGTTTCTGCACAGAGGGCAGACAGTCTGCTTATCCGTCCCGGCGAACAGGCCGTACTGACTGACAAGCATGAATTGCGCACTGTCAGGACGACACAGACCGCCGATATTACCGCTTGGAGTGAAGGCAGTTTTTATTTCGACAATCAGACGCTGGTAGAAATATTATGTGAACTGGGGCGCTGGTACAATGTAAATGTAGTATTCAGGGATAAGGAATGCATGAACAGCCGCCTGCATTTCAAGGCTTTCAGGAATGAGTCACTTGCTTCCATCATAGAATTGCTGAATTATGTCAGCAAGAATCCCGTCGTTCTCGAAGATAAGACAATCATTGTCGGAAAATAATTTAAAATGCCGGTACCCGTTTTCGGATGTAATTCGTACTGATAGCAAATACTAATTTAAAAGAACGATTTTATGAAACTAAGATTAGCGCAGTCATTCTGCTTCGTTTTATGGTGCAGTTCTATCCTGACTGCACAGACTACGAAAGCTATCGATGTAGAATTACACGATGTCACTCTGGCGGAAGCTCTGAAAGACCTTGAAAACAAAAGTGGTACCCATATTCTGTTCGATTACAAGGATATAGAGGCTTATCAGGTAACTTGTCGGGCTGAAGGCCAGACATTCGAGCAAGTAGTACATGCAATACTGGCAGGAAAACCGTTCACCTGCAAGAAAGTACGTGAGAATACGTATGTCATTCAGAAGGTCGACTCCGTTCCGGAAAAGCATAAGCCGGATATTACGTTGTCGGGACTAGTAACCGATTCTTTGGGCCAGCCTGTCGATGCTGCTGTGGTCAGTGTGATGAATGCTCAGACGGGCGTTCCGCTCAATCAGGGTATTACTTCGGAGGAAGGAACCTTCAGTCTTCAGGCAAGGGGAAATATACAATTATACATCAGTTGCCTGGGGTTTACTCCTTATCTGAGTGCTCCTTTTCAGGCTCATCAGGATACCACTTTCCGTGTCAGGCTCCAGTCGTCCAGCATCCAGTTGGACAATGTGATTGTGGTGGGTGAAAAGCAGACTCCGTCTGTACGTATTGTCAACGGAAATACTGTATTCTTTCCAAAGAACAGTGTTTCGCTGGCGGGCAGTTCTGCCCTGGATGTATTGAAAAAGACTCCTGGCGTACTGGTAGACGGCAACGATAATGTCAGTATTGGTGGCAGAAACGGTGTCTTGATTATTTTCAACGGAAAGCCGACTTACATGAAGCAGGAAGAATTGATTGCCATGTTGAAGTCTATGTCGTCGGCAACCGTTACTTCTATTGAAATCATCAACAATCCGTCAGCGCAATACGATGCGGAAGGTTCCGGCGGAATCATTAACATCAATACACAGCGTCAGCGTACGGAGGGATATTCGTTTTCAGTTAATAATGGAGTCTCTTATTGGGATAATATCCGTCAGAATACCGAATTGGCTTTTAGTTATACCAGAAACAAGTTTAGTCTGATGGGTAACTATCATCATCAGTTCGGATATTATAATCTGGATTATGGAATGCGACGCATTCAGTCGGGGAAAGAATATGATAGTCCGACAAGTGATACCGACAAGCGAAAGACCATTGCCGGCAGCTTGGACTTTGAATATAAATTCAATGACCGGAATCTGATTGGCGGACAATTGACTGCAAATGCGCTATTCGGTCCCGGACAAACCATTACTACTACCGAAATCAGAGATCAGGCGCATGATAAGCTGGAGCAGATTTTGTATGCCCAAAACGATTATTACATGCAGAAAGGAAACCGGTATGGGGCAAATGTCTATTATGTGTCGATGCCGAAGAAGGGCACAAAATATATCCTCGATGCAAACTATGCGTGGTTTGATGGCGGTTCCGGAAATTTGCAGCCCAATACTTATCGGTCGCCCGGCGGTGACATTATCAATGACTATTTGTATAAATCAGTAAACAGCAGAAACATCCATATCTATGCGCTGGCTTATAATCAGCAGCATAAGCTGGGAAAGGGAGAGTTGAAATCGGGCATCAAGTTTTCGAATGTTCATGCAGACAATGGATATCAGTTCTATGAAATAAAAGACAATCAGGAAATAATCGACGCAACGCAATCGAATGATTTTACCTATAAGGAGCAAATTCTGGCGGCGTATGTACTTTATTCGTTTCCTTTGGGGAGCAAGATAAATATGGAACTGGGCTTGAGAGGAGAGCAGACATGGTCCGATGGGCGGTTGTTTACGATAAATGGTTTGAATAATGAAGAGAACAGGCGCGGCTATCTCAATGTTTTTCCTTCTATTAACCTGAATTATCAGATAACGGACGAGCAGTCACTGGCTGTCGGTTATGGAGGGAGAATAGACCGGCCGGCGTATCAGGACCTGAATCCATTTGAATACCTTTTGGATGAATTGTCGTACTGGAAAGGAAATCCCTTCCTTACCCCGCAAAAAACACATCGGGTGACAGCAACATATAGTTATAAACGTACATCTATAGCAGCGGCGTATACTTATATGAAAGATTATAAGGCACAAATTACAGATACATTGTCCATAAATAAAGTGATTATGACTCCTAAAAATATAGGTAAACAACAGCAGTTTTCCATTACGTTGAATCAAGGATTTCATTTTATTCCATGGTGGGAGATGAATGTAAACGTGGTAGGATATTATGTCAAGAAAGATATTGCTTTCGACAGTTACAGGAGGTTCAACAAAGATGCTTTTGCCGGTATCTTTACTTTGATGAATACGTTCCGGCTTCCGTGGAAGTTGCAGCTGGAGGTAAACGGATCGTATGCTACCCGAAGACTGGGAGCTTCGAACGAAAAGATGGAACCCAGTGGTTACGTAGACTTGGCACTCGGCAGGACGTTCCTGAAGAAGCGTCTGGCTGTGAATCTGGCATTGACAGACGTGTTCTGGACCAATAACTGGGATAATTATAGTTCTTTTGACGGTTTCCAGCTTTGGAACTGGGGAAAAGGTGAATCCCGGCAGATAAAACTGAATATATCTTACCGTTTTGGTAAGGAAAAGAGCCGTTCCCACCAGCAGAATTTTGAGGAATTGGATCGATTGTAGTTGGATTGAAATACCGGGATTATTCCGGTTTTACGTAAAGATTTATCAAAGTATGGTTCTATGCTGCGAGTATAACTCCAGAAACCGCTGAACCATTTTTATACATAAAAGAAGAGTCATAGTAAACCACGTTGGAAGGATATACTATGACTCTTCGATTTATGCCTGAAAAAGATTCAGGCGAGATGTTTTATTTCTTGTATTTTTCGAGTAGTCCGATGGCTACTTCATCGCCCAGATCGCTTGCCTTCTGTAAATTGGCAATTCCTTTGTCCATCTGCTTCTGCTGAACCTGAATGTATCCCAGCATACGATAGGCAGGAGCGTTTTGCGGGTCTATGGAAATGGCCTTTTCCAATGCCTGAACAGCTTCGATTACTTGATTGACACGCAGGCATGCACCTCCTTTTTCTACCCAGTAATTGACATTGTTCGGATCCAGTTCTACTGCCTTGTTGATGTCATCTATTGCTTGCTGGTACATGCGGCATTGCATTTCAGCCTGCATACGTGTCAGGTAAAATTCTGCCGAAACTTGTCCTAACATGGCATCGTAAAAGTCATTATAGTCGGACACTGCTCCGCGGAAATCTTCTACCGCAATCTTGGCACCGGCACGTTCGTACAAGTAGGGGGCTGCATCTTCTCCGTAGGGTTTGTTGAAGCGTGCTACAGCACTATCCATTAAGGCAACAACTTCCTTTTTGTCTACTCCTTCCATCAAGTCTTTGGCTTTAGCGCTCGAATAGAATGTTGCAGCGGAAGCAAGCGGGCTCTTGTTTACCTTGTCGTAAGCAGTAAATGCTTCTGCATACTTTTGCATGGCAAAATAAATATCTCCCTGTACCTGATAGTAAATAGGTTGCTGAGCTATCTGGATGGCTTCATTTATTTCATTCAGCGCGCGGTCGAAAGTCCAGTCGGCATAAGTCGGTTTATCTCCCTTGTTCAACTGGTAACTGTAAATCAGTTTGGCAATGTTGTAATGAGCATCATCCTTTTGCTTAGACAGATCAAGCATCTTGTTCATGTCCTCGGTTGCCAGAGCGTTGTGGGTATCGTCGCCGAAGTTCATGTAACACGTAGCACGACGCAGATAGCCTTCCTGATTTTCCGGATATTTGGCAATGAAATCGTTCAACAGGTTCAGATAGCTGTCACGGTCGAGCGTAGAAGCTGCCATATACAGATAAACCAGGGCTTGCGATTCATCTTCGGGAAGTCCTTTCTTGATACCGATCGATTTTAGGGTAAGATCGTTTACCGATAAGGGGCTGATAGACAATGACGATGCATAAGTTACACCGATGGCATAACTTTCCTTGCTTTCCGGATCGGCATTTTTCTGAATCAATCCCAGTACCTCTCCGTTGGCATTCATAACCGGACAGCTTACGATTTTATCCGTAGTTTGCATGTTCAGCGTATAGTAGAACGAATTGTTGGCAATGGTATCAATTCGGGCAATTGTTCCGTTCTGTCCTTCGGCCGATTTCTGGGTAGAGTAGGGAAGCAGGTAAACGGTTTCACCTGTCTTAGCAGTCTGCGAGGCCGGTTGCAGGGCAGCAGCTTTCTTGTCGAACTCCGTCTTGAACTTCACTACATCGTACATGTCGTTTGCTCCCATGATGTATTCTACGGGCAGTTCCTTACCGTCTGCCGTTACAATTACTGCATGGTCGGCACCTTTGAACAGGGTATAGTCGGAAACGGCGGTTCCTTCTTCATCGATGTAGAATCCGTTTCCCGTATTCAGAATCTGGTTGTCCTTATTGTAAGTGATGACCGAAAAGACTGCTTTTCTGGCTTTACTAGCCCATTTGGGAAGTTCTTGTGAAAATCCGGAAAGGAAGGACATCCCACAAGCTATTATAAGTAATGTCTTTTTCATGTGTTTTTATTTTTATGTTTTTATTCTTCGTTATCGAATCCGCGTTGCTTGATGGCTTCGTAAATCAGGATGCCTGCGGCTACCGATACGTTGAGTGACTCGATGGAACCGAACAGTGGAATCTTGATCCATTCATCACAAAGAGAAAGGTGTTCGTAGGGTACACCCGTGTCTTCTGCTCCCATGATGATACAAGTAGGATCTGTATAAGTTGCTTTGGTGTAATCGTAGTCGCCTTTTTCGGTTGCAGCAACGATTTTGAATCCACTTTCTTTCAGGAACTTGATAGTGTTGGTCAGGTTGTTCTCACGGCATACCGGGATGGTGTGCAATGCTCCGGCCGAAGTCTTGATGGCATCGGCATTCACGCTGACACTGTTTTTCGAAGGAATGATAATAGCATCCACTCCGGCACATTCGCAGGTACGCGCAATGGCACCGAAGTTGCGTACGTCGGTCAGTCCGTCCAGCATGATTAGCAGCGGATTCTTGCCTTGTTCAAAGAGGAACGGAACAATATCTTCCGTGCGCTGGTAGGTAATGGGAGAGATGAATGCAACGACTCCCTGATGGTTTTTCTTCGTGATACGGTTGATGCGTTCTACCGGTACCCGTTGTACGGGGATGAAAGTATCTTTCAGTGCGGCAAAAAGTTCTTTCGAGAGATCACTCTGGATATCCTTTTTTACCAGTACCTTGTCTATTTCCTTACCTGCCTGTATGGCTTCGATGACGGCTCTTACGCCGAATATCATTTCGTTTTTTTCAATCATATCTTGTTTTGTTTCGTTTTTAAAGACTTGAGTTTCCTGCCAGCAGTGCGCGCGCATTGTTCAAGGCGGCTTCTGTAAGTGTACTTCCGCTCAGCATATTTGCTATTTCCTGTACACGCTCTTCCTGCGTAAGCAGTCGGATGTGGCTGTTGGTGCCTGTTTCAGTATCTTCCTTGTAAACCTTATAGTGCGCACTTCCTCGTGCTGCAATCTGCGGAAGATGGGTGATACTGATCACCTGACGGTTCTGTCGTCCCATATCCTGCATGATAAGTGCCATCTTTTCAGCTATCGAACCCGATACACCCGTATCAATTTCGTCGAAAATGATGGTCGGTAGTTTTACGGCTCCAGCAATCATGGCTTTCAGCGAAAGCATGACACGGGCAATTTCTCCTCCCGAAGCAATGGAGGCCACGTTCTGCAAGGTTCCGTTTTTGTTGGCCGAGAAAAGAAATGTCACACTGTCCATACCCTTTGCATCCGGTTCCTTGCGGGGAGTCAGTTCCACGGCAAAGCGTACATTGGGCATACCCAGAGGAACGAGCAGTGATTTCATGTGTTCCTCTATATGGCGTGCCGATGCGGTACGGAGAACTGTGAGCTGCGAGGCTTGTTTCAGCACTTCTTCATAAAGGGCTGTCTTTCGGTTGTTCAGTTCGGCAATGCGGTCGTCGAAGGAAGTAATGGCATTCAGTTGCTTGCGATAATCGGCCGTCAGTTCGATCAATGCTTCTACCGAGTCGACTTTATGTTTTTGCTGGAGGCTGTAAATCTGGTTCAGTCGTTCGTTTACATAATCCAGTCGTGAAGGATTGAATTCAATTTCTTCTTCGGCACCAGCCAGATCGTGTGCAATATCTTTCAGTTCGATGTAGCAACTGTTCAGCCGTTCGGTCCATTCGCTTGCCGGAGCATATACACGTGCAATGTTCTGTAAGGTCTGCATGCACTCCTTGGTCTGTGAGAGTGCCCCGCCTTCTTCACCGTCTATCAGTTGTTCGGCTTTGTACAGTCCAGCCTTTATATCTTCTGCGTGGCTCAAGGTTTCGGCTTCCTGTTCCAGTTCACTCTGTTCACCTTCCTTCAGATTGGCTTCTTCCAGTTGCTCCAGCTGGAAACGAATATAATCTTCGTCCTTGCGGCTCTTTTCTGCCTGTTCGATAAAATCGTCCAGTTCGCGGCATACCTGTCTGTAGTTTGCATACACTTGCTGATAGGCGGCAAGCTGCTTGTCGTCCTGTGCCAGAATATCCAGTATATTCAACTGGAAACCCTCTTTGTTGAGCAACAGGTTCTGATGCTGACTGTGCACATCGATGAGTTTCTCTCCCAGCACTTTCATCTGGGCAAGTGAGGCAGGAGTATCGTTGATGAAGGCGCGGCTTTTTCCGTTGGCTGATACTTCCCGTCGCAAGATACATTCGTCGGGATCGTATTCGATGTCGTTCTCGGCAAAGAAAGCCTCCATGCCATAAGTGGATATGCGGAACTTAGCTTCGACGATGCATTTGGAGGCTCCGTTTTTGATAGCCTTGACATCGGCACGCTGTCCCAGCAAGAGACCGATTGCTCCTAAAATGATGGATTTACCGGCACCTGTTTCACCTGTAATGACCGAGAAGCCGGATGAAAAATCAATATCCAGCTTATCAATCAGCGCATAGTTTTGTATATAAATAGACTGTAACATACGTATTCCTTTCGGTTTACTTAATGGAGGATGGCAGCAAGTTTATCGATGATATCTTCTGCTACTTCCTTTTTCCCTTTCAGTGGATAGGGGGTTTCTCCCTGTCGGTCGATAATGGTGATTTTATTGGTATCGCAACGGAAACCGGCACCTTTGTCGTTCAGCGAGTTGAGTACGATGAAATCGAAGTTCTTCCGTTCCAGTTTGTCCTGGGCATGCTGTACTTCATCGTTGGTTTCCAAGGCAAACCCAACCAGACGCTGGTGAGGCTGTTTCTCCTTACCCAGTGCTGCTGCAATATCCTGTGTCGGTTTCAAGCGTAGAACCAGATCTTCTTTTTCACGTTTGATCTTATGGTCGGCAGTCTGTTCCGGTGTAAAGTCGGCCACTGCTGCACAAAGAATACCCGCATCGGCTTCGGCGTATGCCTTCTTTGCTTCACAATACATCTGTTCAGCGCTTTCAACGTCTATCCGATGGATGCGCGGATGTACGGTTGTCAGATTCACCGGTCCGCTGACGAGGGTTACTTCTGCTCCCCGTTCGGCACAGACTTCTGCCAGGGCATAGCCCATCTTTCCCGAAGAATAGTTTCCGATAAAGCGTACCGGATCAATCTTTTCGTACGTGGGGCCGGCAGTAATCATCACCTTTTTACCTTTCAGGTCCTCCTGTCGGGCAAAGAAAGCTTCCAGTACCTCCACAATCTTTTCCGGCTCTTCCATTCGTCCTTTTCCCACCAGATGACTGGCAAGCTCGCCCGATGCCGGTTCGATGATGTGATTTCCGTACGAACGGAGAATATCGAGGTTATGCTGTGTAGAAGGATGGGCAAACATGTCGAGGTCCATGGCCGGAGCCACGAACACGGGAGCCTTCATCGAAAGGTAAGTCGTAACCAGCATGTTGTCGGCTATGCCGTGAGCCATCTTGCCGATGGTAGAAGCGGTAGCCGGAGCTATGACCATGGCATCGGCCCATAACCCTAAGTCTACGTGGCTATGCCATGTTCCGTCGCGCTGTGCGAAGAACTCACTGATGACAGGCTTGCTGGTCAGTGCCGACAGCGTGATGGGTGTGATGAATTCTTTTCCAGCCGGTGTGATGACGATCTGCACTTCCGCACCCTTCTTTATCAGCAGGCGTGTAAGGATGGCTGCTTTGTAAGCGGCAATACTTCCCGTAATGCCCAATACTATTTTCTTTCCTTTCATCATGCTTGTTTCACCAATCCGCTTTCGCGCAATCTGATTTTAGTCAGTACATTCTTCGTGTTCAGCGTGAAGTCGCCGTTCAGTATCCATCCATAGTAACCCGGATCACGCTGCAATACTTCTGCCACCGGTATACCTTTGTACTTACCGAAGTTGAAGACTTCCACTCCGTCGTCGTTGAATACGATACGTCCCGCAAAGTCTACGTTCTTGCTGTAAGTAGAATAGTCGGACAAGAACTTGATGTCGTTTTCCAGTACATCGGGATAACGGTCGAGCTGAGCTTTCAGCACTTCGTAGGTAGCACGTGTGTCGGCTTCTGCGGTGTGAGCGTCTTCCAGATTCTTGCCGCAGTAGAACTTGTAGGCAGCCGAAAGTGTACGCTGTTCCAGCTTGTGATAGATAACCTGCACGTCGATGAACTTGCGTTTGGTCAGATCGATGTCGATGCCGGCACGCAGGAATTCTTCTACCAGTACGGGCACATCGAAACGGTTGGAATTGAATCCGGCGATGTCGGCTCCTTCCAGGTCGCGGGCGATGTCTTTGGCTACCTCCTTGAAAGTCGGGCAGTCGGCCACATCTTCATCGTGGATGCCGTGTATGGCAGTCGATGCTTCCGGAATATGCATCTCCGGATTGATACGCATGGTTTTGCTTTCTTCGTTCCCGTTCGGATAAACTTTCAGGTAACAGATCTCGACGATACGGTCTGTATTTATGTTTGTTCCCGTGGTTTCCAGGTCAAAGAAAATCAGGGGATTCTTTAAATTCAGTTTCATAAAATAGCAATGTTTGTTTCGGCCTGCGTGGTCTCCCGATCATTCTTCCCTTTAAGGAAGAAGAACAAAAGAACAGCTTTTACTGCATGCAGAAAGAGTTCTTGTTCTTTTGTTCTTCCAACGGACAGAGTCTTCCGGCAATCCGGCAGGCTGACTGTATGTTTAATTTATCAATCGTTCAGCATCATTGGCATCAGCAGCATGAGGATGTCTTCGTTTTCTTCCTGTTCTTCCGGAACGATGACTCCCGCGCGTGACGGATCAGCCAGTTCGATGACTACATTCTGCGATGACAGGTTGTTCAGGATGTCAATCAGGAAAGAAGACTTGAAGCCGATGCTCATGGCATTTCCTTCGTATTGGCAGATAATGGTTTCTTCGGCCGAAGTAGAGAAGTCGATGTCCTGTGCAGAAATTTTCATCTGGTTTTCCGACAGACTCAGCTTGATGAGGCTGCTTGCCTGTGAGGAGAAGACTGACACACGGCGCAGTGCACTGATAAACGAAGCACGGTCGATGATAGCCTTGTGCGGATTGTTCTGAGGAATGACCGAATTGTAGTTCGGGTAACGGCCTTCAATCAGACGGCAGACCATGCGGTAGTTTTCCAGTGTAAACGAAGCGTTGCGGTCGTCGAATCCGATTTGTACATCGCCCTGTTCTTTCGGCAACAGGTTCTTTAGCAGGTTTGCCGGCTTCTTCGGCAGGATGAAAGCAGCCTTCTCGTCGCTGTGCGCAGCGAAAGTCTTGCAGCGTACCAGTTTATGTCCGTCGGAAGCCACCAGCGTGATGTCTTCGGGGGTGATGTCGAAATAAATACCGTTCATTACCGGACGCAGTTCGTCGTCGGCAGTCGCAAAGATACAGCGGTTCACGCCACCCATCAGCACGTCAGCCGGCATAGTTACCTGCACCGCGTTGCTGCCCAGTTCCTGAGTCTGCGGATATTCGTCGGCATTTTGTCCCATTAAGCTATATTTACCGTTCTGGTATTGTACAGTAATCTCCAGGTTGCTGGGGTTTATCTGGAAACTCAGAGGCTGTTCCGGAATTTCTTTCAGGGCTTCCAGCAAGGTCTTGGAAGAAACGGCCAGACGTCCGTCGCCGTCGAACTCGTTTACTTCGATGGAAGTCGACAATGTGGTTTCATTGTCGGAAGCAGTCATCGACAGTGTTCCGTCCTGCAACTCCAGCAGAAAACAGTCAAGTATCGGCAAGGAATTCTTTGAGTTGATAACACGACTGATAGCCTGTAAGTGGCTGAATAAGGCTGTACTTGAAACAATAAATTTCATGGTCTTTCTTATATTAATTATTTTCTAAGTTATATCATCGGATACTTCCGTAACGGGCTCTGCCGACGGAAAGATAGCACGCTTTGTAGCATGCTGTTTATCTTGCCAAAGTTACGAAAAGATTGTAGAAGCATCGCAAAAAAGAGGGTAAAAATTAGTTTACTTGTTCAGAAAAGCGTAATTTCGTGACCGATTTAAAAACTAAAAATATGGAATTAGCAGGAAAAGTGATAGCAGTTCTTGAGCCCAGAGGTGGTGTTTCAAAGAATGGTAACGAATGGAAGGTACAGGAATATGTCATCGAGACGCACGATCAGTATCCTCGCCGGATGTGCTTCGATGTGTTTGGTGCAGACAAAATACAGCAGTTCAATATTCAGGTAGGGGAGGAATTGAATGTCTTCTTCGATATTGATGCACGCGAATGGCAGGGACGCTGGTTCAACAGTATCCGTGCATGGAAGGTAGAACGTGTAGGTGCTGCTCAGCAGATGCCGCCGATGGATGCTCCTTTCCCGCCGATGAATGCGGCTCCGGCTGCTCCCGTAGACTTTGCGGCTTCAGACGAAAAGGACGATCTGCCTTTCTGATTTTTTCTGCTGGCGGATATAATAGCGGACCCGTACAGGCTGTTGTTCGATACTCAGCCTGCACGGGTCTGTTGTTTGTATGAAATAAGTTTGATGATTATCTGAAATCGGCCGGATAGGCGAGCAACTGATACATGATGGCTTTGGCCATGCGGTAGTGTCCGTTGGCATTTGGGTGCAGGCGGTCGGTCGTCGCATCATGAAAGTACTGGGTATGGGCATCGAACATCGGGTAGAGTCCGCAGATACTGTTCAGGTCGATTACCGGAACAGCCCATACGTTTCCGGCTTCCTTTATCGCATTTACATATTCGTCTACGTAGAGACCCAGCTTGTTGGGAAACGCTTCTTCCGGCTGTATATTGTCGTTGCTGAATCGGGCCTGTGCACGGTGTATCGGTGTCATCAGGATAATCTGCTGGGTGGGGAAGTTCTGCTTCAGGTAACTCAGTGCCTCGTTGATTCGTCCCCGGAACGTGTTGCTGTTCAGGTCGGCACTACGTTTCTTGCGCACTTCCTTGCCTCCGCCTCTTACGGTCGTTTCTTCGTAGCTGAACGTATACCATTCGCCCAAAGGTATTCCGGCGTTATAGTCGTTTGTTCCGGTAAAAATAATGATGGCGTCTACCTCATCTCCAACGTCTGCTTTCAACTTCTGTACTTGTTTCAAGATACCGTTCCACTGATTGCCGTTGATACCGTATACCAGCGGTTCGATTCCCAGCATTTCGGCCAGATACTGCCAGTAGTTTTTGGTGGTCCCTACGTGTATCTTGTCGGTGATGGAGTCGCCTAAAAACGCAACTTTTTTCCCTTTCCATTGATTCTGCTGAATGCATTCTGTTGCTTTGGGCTCATTTGTCGTTGCCATGCAGGGAGTAGCCTGAGAAGTCAGGAGCAGTCCCGAAAGTAAGCATGCCATATATTTTGTGTACATGATGTTTGTTTTTCTTGGTGTTTGGATAAAATGAAAATAAGGCACAGATAACACAGGGTTACATTTCGGTCTTAATCCGGTAGCCCGTGTAGTCTGTGCCTCCTGCTGAAAGTGGTTTATTCTTTTATTCCCACTCAATTTTTCTTTTTGATGTAAAGTTAAATGTTTTAATCTTATTACCAAAACTTTAACTTCGTTTTTTTAAATTGGTGAATAAAACTGGTGTCAAAGACTGGTGTCAAAAACTGGTTTAATACTATTGATAGTTAATCTTGAATAACGGTTAAATAGCCATTTTCGAAATATAAATATTGTCCAGCATAAACCCATTGTTCGTGTATTCCAAAATTTCCCTTTGTTGTGTTGATTTTTATTGGTCTTCCCCATGATTCTTCACACATCTTTTTTGTCATGCCTATTTTTACAATACCTTTAAGTATGAGGTTTGCATTTTGCATTCCATATTTTTGGGCTAATAATTGTTTCCGTTTATTTAAATTTACATTGTATTTCTTATATTGGTCTTCATCTAAAAATTTTCCAAGAAAAAGATTTGTTCCTTCCGTTTCATTTGTATTATAGTCATTTGTTAATGGTAATCCACTTCTATTATGTAAATAGCAATAGCATTTATGGGCTTGCTCATTTTCTAAAACCAGAACAACTGCACTTCTATAGTCACGAATCATACCATAATCTTTAGGGTCTCGAATTTTTATTGAAACATCTACGCAAGTCCATTTAGATTTATTTTTAATCATATTGTATTTTTCATTTGTCTCAAAATCAAGTATCTCATCATATTTATTTATAAAGGTAGCACCTTCAATATAATAAAATTGTTTACCTTTATATAGTTCTTTCATTTTTTCGTAGAAGCCTTTAACTACCCATACAGCATTTATATCAAATGATGGATTGTATTTATATATATTGCCTGTTATATTTTCTTTTAAAATTATATCTGCTCCTATAAAGGATGCCTCATTATTTGTTAATACATCGATAACAGTAAATTCAGTTCCAATTTTAGGAGCATCTGTTGGTTGCATAACTTTTATATTATAAAGTGTATCTAATATTTCTTCATGTTCTAAGTTATAGTCTTTTTTGTTTATATTATCAGTATTGACATATATTAATGTTTGACCTATTAGATGTTTGAAAAAACCTTCCTTATTAGTTGTAGGTTTTATATTGGTTAAGCTGTCATACACTATGGTTGTAGGTGTAGATTCTTCGTTTTCCAAAGTATTCCCAATTATACTTATTTGTGAATACAATGATGTTAAATTAGTACACAAAGTAAATAATAATACAACAATCTTCTTCATATTAATTTAGATTAAGAATTAAATGCATGTAATAGGTTTTAATTATAGTGAAAGTTCTTTCTTGATGCGTTGAATAGTACTAACACTGACATTGTTGAGTTTTGCAATATTTCGTATAGAGTATCCTTTTCTTAATAAAATAATCACATCCTTGTATTCTTCTTTCTTTTGTTCTATAGTTTTAGTACTTCCGACTTTTCTTCCCAGCTTTCCACCTTTTGCTATATATTGCGCTCTACCACTGTTAAGACGGAATTTGATGTTTTCTCTTTCCAGTTGCGCACAAGTGGAAAGAGTTGCAATCATGATGGGGGCGAAAGTCGATGGCTGCTTATTTTCATCCAGCAAGGTAAACTGCTCTTTTTGCATGAATAGGTTAATCTTATTATCTACAAGTCTTTTTACTACTTCCAGCACTTCAAAGGCATTTCTACCCAAACGGCTGAGTTCTGATACCAGTAATATGTCTATTGAGTTTGCTTCGCAGTATTCCAGAGCCTCAACCAAAATAGGACGCTCCGAGTTCTTCTTTGCTCCGCTTATCTTTTCCTCAAAGATACCAGCAATTTCCAGTCCTCTGTATTCTGCATAGGCTTTTAAGTCTGCTACTTGTCTTTCTGTATTTTGGCGTTCCGTAGTAGAACTAACTCGTGTATATATAACTGCTTTCATAATAAGTGCTTTTGAATTATGGAACAAAGGTAATAAAAATCCAGTGTATTCAAATAAATCAAAGAATAAAAAGATTACTTACCAGCGTGTTTTTAACTATATTATATAGATTTATTTGAATACATTTGATGATTGAATACATTTCAGTTATTATTTCCTGTTTACTATTATCAGTAATACCCTTGTGGATTATGCTACCAAAGCTCTAAAATCTATGGCTGTATCTTTAAGGTTTTCCAGTTTCCAAACTAAATTTTTGTATGGTTGCATGGCTCTCTTTATTGATGTAGTCTTTGCCATGCGTTGTCTCATTAGCATTTCAATTTTCCCTAAGTCATATCCATGCTTTTCTAATAAGGCTTGTTTTGCCAATTCTTCCATGTTTAAATCCTTATTATCTGTTAGTTTTTGGGAAATGAATATTTGTTCAATAATTTTTAATATAGGGTTTGCAATTGAATTTAAAACTGATAATAAACTGTTGTCATGTATTTCCAGTAATGTTCTTATCTGTTTCATAGTATTAATATTTAATTCAATTCTTTTTACATTCTTAAAGCTATTAAGCATTTCTTTTTCATTGTTTATAACATTGAGAAATTCCCTATTATTTGCCATATTCATTTCTTCGTATTTGTCGTATATTATTATTCTTTTTTTATGCTTTTTAGTCTTGGCGCAATTGCTTATGCTGATACCTCCAGAATATGGACTATATTTCCATTTATCATAACTGCTAATCATAGTCTTTATTTGGGTTATCATGTCTTTTATATCGGTATCTATTATAATGTCTTTTGTGACATCACATAGGCAAACTTGACTATCATTTATAATTTTGTCTATGTCTAAATTAACTATATTTAACTTATTGATATTTTCAAGACAATATGATATTGTTTCAATACTAATTAATTCTCTATACCTTTCCAGTAATACTTTTCCAGTAAATTCTAAAACCAATTCCTTTTGTTCAAGATATAATCTAATATTCAGACTATAAGGCTTATTTTGTTTATATTTATAGTATAATATATTTCCTTCTTTTGTTACTGTTGTAAATTTTGACATATCTATTATTTTAACATATTCAAGTTTTGATATTAACTTGATTTTATCAAATTTGTTCATGATATTTTAATTTAAAAATTAACAATAATTAAGTTTTGTGACTGGTTTTGTCACCTTGAGAAGTAGTGAAGTTGTATTGTTTGTTTTCATTTTCACTGCTTCTTTTGTGTTTCTGCCAGTAACATTTCATTCCATAAGATATAGCATCTTTATGCTCTTGACTTTTGTTTTTCCCTTTCATTGCTTCACTTATTAACTCTTTCGTCTTTTTACTTTTCTTTCTACCTTTAAGTTTGTTTGATATTTTTCTTTTAATATATTCATTCATATTAGTATATTTAACCATAAATATAGTAAGTAGGTTGAGACTATTTTGTGAATTTTTTTATATAAAAATATTTAACAAACAGTTTTTCCAGTAAGTAGGTATATAAAAAGTACCTTTTCATAGGTAAGAGTTACCTAACAGTAAAAGCTTTGGCTACTATTTGGGCGTGTTCCTCTTTGCTAAGTTTAATATATTTTAAAAAGTTCTCTTCTGTTGTATGACCAGTAATAGCCATAATGCTTTGGATTGGTACGCTTTTAAGGTACATTAATGTTGAAAAAGTTCTTCTTGCTGTATGATTCATTATGTATTCATACTTTGGCTTAGTTTTTGTAATACTTTTTCCGCCTATGACCTTTGTTAATGTTACCAGCTCATTAATGCCAGCTATTTCTGCACATTTTCTTATATGATGAAGTGTCTTAGACCTATCTACACTTTTTGGTAATTTTCCTTTATATTTTGCGAGAATAGATTTTACCATTGGGTGTAGTGGTATTACTACTGTCTTATCTGTTTTATGAGTTCTTACTTTCATAGTTTCTTCCGTCAAGCTTGCATTTGAAAGGTCGCTCCAATCGCTAAATCTTAATCCAGTCCAGCATGCCACTATGAATAAATCCCTTGTTATTTCTATATGGCTTTTAGGGTCTATTTGCTGTCTGACTTTTTCAGATGTAAAATCTATATTATACAATTTTTCTAATTCATTCTCACTAAGATATATATTTTCTACATCATGGCTTTTGGTTTGGTAATGGTGGAAAGTCTTGTCAGTTATGAGATTGCTTTCTTCTGCTTCCTTTAACCATACCTTTATTATGCTGTATTGGCCTGCTATGGTGTTTGGAGTATAATTCTTTTCTATAAGCCATGCTGTAAATATTTCTTCAAACTTATTGTTGAAAATCTGCCATGTGAAATTTAATCCTTTTTCATTACAAAAATCTTCGATTCTTTTTAAGGCATTTTTATGATTATATATTGTTCCATCAGCTATTTTTCGTCCAGTTTCTCTGTTTACCATTTTAGCTTTTCGCTGTATATAAGCCTCTATAAAACACTTTGGACTTTTGGAATATAAAGTTTCAACACCTCTGATTTTGCTTTCTATAAAGGCTTTAAAAGTTGTTCCTGAAAGCTCTATTGGGTTATTGTATAGATGATTCTCAGATACTAATGTTCCATATTCTTGACAATATCCTATAATTTTTTTTAGCTGCTTGTTTATGGCTTTGTTTTCCTTTAGTACAATATTTCCGAGAGAGGCGTCCTCTTTGGCACACTCTCCAATTTCACTTCTACTTTTTTTTAGCCAGTGTTCTTTCTTTATAAGCATTCCAGTATAAATTCTTATCCTTTGGCTATTAATGCTTGTAGTTAGCCAAATTTGAGACTTTTCTACTCCGACATTTTTAAGGCTTTTTAAGTTGAAATTTATCCTCAATTGGAAAGCCTTCTTTTTATTAATATTATTTTCAATCATTTTTTCTATTTTTTAATCTTTATAGTGCAATTATACCTCCTATTTTTGAGAAACAGAAGAAGCATGAATTATTTTTTTTGTTTGTATGGCTAAAGTACTGGATAATCAGGAGCAGGGCAAACTTTAATAATTCTACTGGTGTCAAAAACTGGTGTCAAATACATATTTTTGATATTATGATTAAAAAAGGCTTCTAATGGCTTCTGAAAGGCTTCAGAACTGTATATTAAAAAAATAGCCCCAACTTTTTTTAAGTTGAGGCTACTAAAATGCCTTTATAAAGGCTATAAATTGGGTTTAAATCATTCCCACTCGATTGTGGCGGGTGGTTTTGAAGAAATATCGTAGCAAACGCGGTTTACGCCTTTTACCTTGTTGATGATGTCGTTCGAAACCTTTGCCATAAACTCATAAGGCAGATGAGCCCAGTCGGCAGTCATGGCATCGGTACTTGTAACGGCACGCAAAGCAACGGCACGTTCGTAAGTACGTTCGTCACCCATAACACCTACGCTCTGTACCGGAAGCAGAATAACTCCTGCCTGCCATACCTGATGGTAAAGCGAAGTTTCGTTGCCGTTGGCGTCGGTAACCTTCCAGTCGCGCAAGCCTTGGATGAAAATATCGTCAGCGTCTTGCAGAATACGTACTTTTTCGCATGTGATATCACCCAGGATACGTACGGCAAGTCCCGGTCCCGGGAACGGATGACGGGTAATAAGATGTTCCGGCATACCCAGCTCGCGACCTACACGACGCACTTCGTCCTTGAACAACAGGCGGAGAGGTTCGCAAAGCTTCAGGTCCATCTTTTCGGGCAGACCACCTACGTTGTGGTGACTCTTGATGACGGTTCCTGTAATAGACAGAGACTCGATGCAGTCTGGGTAGATAGTACCCTGAGCCAGCCATTTCACATCTTTTATCTTGTGAGCTTCTTCGTCGAATACATCGATGAAGCCTTTGCCGATAATCTTACGCTTACGTTCCGGTTCGGTTACGCCTGCCAGTTCGCTGAAGAACTTTTCGCTGGCATCTACACCGACAACGTTCAGACCCAGACATTCGTAATCGTGAAGAACGTTCTTGAATTCGTTCTTACGCAGCATGCCGTGGTCTACGAAAATACAAGTCAGATTCTTGCCGATAGCCTTGTTCAGCAATACAGCTGCTACCGATGAGTCTACACCGCCGCTCAAGCCGAGAACAACCTTGTCGTTGCCTAATTGTTCTTTCAGCTGGGCAACAGTTGTTTCAATGAACGATGCAGCGCTCCAGTCCTGTTTACCTCCGCAGATATCTACCACGAAGTTTTTCAGCAACTGTGTACCATCTTCTGTATGGAATACTTCCGGATGGAACTGTACGCCCCAGAGTTTTTCACCTTTTGCCTGATAAGCTGCTACTGCTACCTTGTCGGTAGAAGCAATGATTTCAAAGTTTTCGGGGATAGCTGTAATGGTATCTCCGTGGCTCATCCACACCTGAGAGTTTTCGCGGATGCCTTTCAACAACGGATTCTCGTGGTCGAACTTGGCCAGATGTGCACGTCCGTATTCACGTGTGTTGGCAGGTTCAACTTTACCTCCGTTGGTATACGCCATAAACTGTGCGCCGTAGCAGATACCCAGAATAGGATATTTGCCGCGAATATCGGTCAAATCAACTTTGAAGGCCTTTTCATCGTATACAGAGAAAGGGCTTCCGGAAAGGATGACACCGATAACCGACGGATCATTGTGGGGAAACTTGTTGTAGGGAACAATCTCGCAATACATGTTCAGTTCGCGTACGCGGCGGCCGATGAGCTGCGTGGTCTGTGAACCAAAGTCGAGAATAATGATTTTTTCCTGCATATTTTATTCTGTAAAATTTTCTATGCGTGCAAAGATACTCATATTTTTTTATAAATGCTACAAGTGTTTCGGAAAACGTGGAGAGGTCACTCTAAAAATGTCTCGACGTTTTTTTGTTTTTTGTACAAAAAATAAAATGTTTTGTACAAATTCTTGCCGTGGCATCAGGTCGTTTGTAAATGGATAACCGGATGTGTCTTGAAAAAGATGGAGTGGTTTCGTTTTTCCTTGCCTTTCTCGTTGTCGGCTCCTTTATATGCTTGCTTTTTCTCGTGAGGATGCTCCTGTCGGCTTTCTGGTATATCTGATGGCTCTTTGTTCTCTTTTCTCTCTCTATCGACAGATGCTCTTTGGGGGAGGGTACGTACTCTTTTGCTTAAGCGGCACGTCTTTGTAGTAAATGCGCGCAATACCTTTGTGTTGGTTGGCTATATTATCTCCTTATATATAATTATAAGGAAAGACTAAATGCTTTGTTTGGGAAAATAGCTGAAGAAGAAGAGGGCTCGGAACGAATTCCTTGCATGAAAAATGTAATGGGTATGTAATATATAAATATGTAAGGTGCAGGAGAGTGCGTTGTCTGCTACGGACAAAGAAGAAAAGGCCGTAGAGCGCTTTCTGGGCTCTGAAAGGTACGTTTCGTGGAACAAAAGATAATCTACGTGCAAAGTACGGATTGCAAAATGATATAAAATGACATTGCTATTGAAGCTTTCCAGGAAAATTCCTGAAAAAACGGGCTGATTTTTTCTTAATTTTAATACTTTTCGTGCCTAAGTTCAAAAAGAAATTCTTATTTTTGCAACGCAATCAGGAAAGAAAGGATGTAAGAATCTCGGATTCCCGGTGGCAGAGATTTAAAAAGCGAGTGTTTTAAAATTGAATTATAAAACCTTTAAAATTTAAACAAAATGATTAAAGTAGGTATTAACGGTTTCGGTCGTATCGGCCGTTTCGTATTCCGCGCAGCTCAAAACAGAAACGATATCCAGATCGTAGGTATTAACGACTTGTGCCCGGTTGATTACTTGGCTTACATGTTGAAATATGATACAATGCACGGCAAATTCAACGGAACTATCGAAGCTGACGTTGAAAACAGCAAATTGATTGTTAATGGCAAAGAAATCCGTGTAACAGCTTGCAAAGATCCTAAAGAATTGGCTTGGAACGAAGTAGGTGCTGAATACGTAGTAGAATCTACTGGTTTGTTCTTGACTAAAGAAAAAGCTCAGGCTCACATCGAAGCTGGTGCTAAATATGTTGTAATGTCAGCTCCTTCTAAGGATGACACTCCGATGTTCGTTTGCGGTGTTAACGAAAAGACTTACGTTAAAGGTACTCAGTTCGTTTCTAACGCTTCTTGTACTACTAACTGCTTGGCTCCTATCGCTAAGGTTTTGAACGACAAATGGGGTATCACTGATGGTTTGATGACTACAGTTCACTCAACTACTGCTACTCAGAAAACTGTTGACGGTCCTTCTATGAAAGACTGGAGAGGTGGTCGTGCTGCTTCTGGTAACATCATCCCGTCTTCAACTGGTGCTGCTAAGGCTGTAGGTAAAGTTATCCCGGCTTTGAACGGTAAACTGACTGGTATGTCTATGCGTGTTCCGACTTTGGATGTATCTGTAGTTGACTTGACAGTTAACTTGGCTAAACCGGCTACTTATGCTGAAATCTGCGCTGCTATGAAGGAAGCTTCTGAAGGCGAATTGAAGGGTATCCTGGGTTACACTGAAGATGCAGTTGTTTCTTCTGACTTCTTGGGTGACACTCACACTTCTATCTTCGATGCTAAAGCTGGTATCGCTTTGACTGATACTTTCGTTAAGGTTGTTTCTTGGTATGACAACGAAATCGGTTACTCTAACAAAGTATTGGATCTGATCGCTCACATGGCTTCTGTAAACTGCTAATCAGTTAAATAACCATATAGCGAAAGCCGCTCGGTTTTACCGGGCGGCTTTTTTTGTGTATTCTTTTCTCTTGGGCTATTTCTATTCTCTGTCTTCAGTGTTGAAAAAGGATGCTGAAAGAATTACCCGTATGTTATAACTTCATGCCGGTGATAGACTGTGGATATTGGAAAAGGATGCTAAAAGAATTGCCCCTTTGCACATTAGGGGGGGAGTGCAAAGGGGCATTTTGCTGCGCAGTTTATAACGAATTTGCAGCTATTTGAATGTGAAGTGGTGTCTTTTACGTAAGAATAAACGTCTGCTTTCTCTTTAAATCAATTCATCCGACGTATATCCTTTTGGCAGAGGACGGCAATTATAGCTGGAAGCCATAATTTCTCCGTATGCTCCGGCAGAACGTAATGCGAAAAGATCGCCACGTTTTGCACGGTTCAGGTCAATGGCCTTTCCAAATACGTCCGATGATTCACAGATTGGTCCTACCACATCGTAGGTTTCAGTGGCTTCGTCGGATGTAATGTTTTCTATTTTGTGATAAGCTTGGTAAAGAGCCGGACGGATGAGGTCGGTCATACCTGCATCAACTATCGCAAATTGCTTGTTGGTTCCCTGCTTAATATAAATTACTTTGGTGATGAGGCTTCCACACTGTCCTACAACAGAACGTCCCAGTTCGAAATGCAGAGTCTGCTGGGGGCGCAGTTTCAGATGCTTGTGGTAAGTCGCAAAGTAATCGGCAAAATCAGGAATAGGCTGGCGGTTGGGGTGAGCGTAATCGATACCTAATCCGCCTCCGACATTGATGTGCTCAACGATAATCTGACGTGCGTAGAGTTTTTCCTGTAATTCATTTACACGGTTACACAAAGCAACGAAATCACCCATATCCAAGATCTGCGAACCAATGTGGAAATGTAGACCGACAAATTTTACATTGTTCATTTCGAGTGCACGGTCGATTACTTTATCCATGTCCTGCATGCTGATGCCGAATTTATTTTCTGCCAGTCCGGTAGTAATATTGGCATGAGTATGTGCGCCTACGTCAGGGTTAATGCGGAAAGCAACACGTGCAATCTTTCCTTTTGCAGCTGCCAGTTCGTTGATGACTTCCAGTTCTGGAACCGATTCTACATTGAAGCAGAAAATATCGTGGTCCAGACCCAGATTGATTTCACGGTCTGTTTTTCCAACTCCGGCATATACAATCTTACTTGCAGGGAATCCTGCCTTGATAGCTGCCGATATTTCACCTCCACTCACGCAGTCGGCTCCTAATCCGTGCTCGCGGATAATGCTTAATACCTTCGGATTAGCATTGGCTTTTATTGCATAATGTACGCAAAACTTATTGTATTTGGCAGCTTCTGTGCGGATTACATTTAATGTGTCGCGTAACAGGTTTGCGTCGTAATAATAAAATGGAGTTTCCAGTTCACGGAATTTATTAATAGGGAATGTTCCTTTCATATATATATAGTTAAAAAAAACGGACGACATAATTTAATGATAAATTGTATCGTCCGCTTTCCGATGAGATTATTTATTGTTAAATAATACGTCGCTTAAAGCTTGTAATGCTCTCTTCTTGTCAGACTCTCTGATCAGGAAAGAGATGTTGTAGTTACTTCCACCGTACGAAATCATGCGTACCGGTATATCTTTCATTGCCTGAATGGCTCTTGCTTCGAAGCCGATGTTCTCCCATTCTAAGTCGCCCACTACACAAACGATGCACATGTCGTGGTCTACAGTAACCGTACCGTATTTTTTCAGATCGTTTACGATTTCGTTCAGGTGCTTAGTATTGTCGATGGACATGGAAACGCCTACTTCCGAAGTGCAGACCATATCGATAGGGGTCTGATAGCTTTCGAATATTTCGAATACTTTGCGCAAGAAGCCATGAGCAAGTAACATGCGGCTCGATTTAATTTTGATAGCCGTAATGTTATCTTTAGCAGCGACTGCCTTTATTTTTCCCTTTTCTGTTTCATTAGAAATCAGGGTACCCGGTGCACTTGGTTCCATTGTGTTGAGCAGACGTACCGGAATATTTGCATACTTGGCAGGCTGTACACAAGTCGGATGCAGAATCTTTGCACCGAAATATGCCAGTTCAGCAGCTTCTTCAAAATGAAGTTGGCGTACAGGCGAAGTTTTATCTACTACACGCGGATCGTTGTCGTGCATTCCGTCAATATCGGTCCATATCTGAATTTCCGAAGCGTTTATGGCAGCACCTATCAGTGAAGCGGTATAGTCACTTCCACCACGTTGCAAATTGTCGATTTCTCCATAGGCATTGCGACAGATAAATCCTTGTGTAATATAGATTTCTTGTCCGGGATGTGCTTCGAGTTGTGCTGATAATTTTTCGCGAATGTAGTTCAAATCGGGCTCACTATTTTTGTCTGTGCGCATAAATTCCAAAGCCGGAATCAGGACAGCCTTTACACCTTGTTCGCAAAGATAATTTGTAACCATATTGGTAGAAATGATCTCTCCTTGAGCCAAAATGACCTTTTCTTCGAACAGTGTAAATATATCCTTTGTGAAAGATCGGATGTAGTCGAATACCGATTTTACGAACTCCAGAGTCTTCTGTTTGTACTCTTCAGTAGAGAAAAGTTCATCAATATGCTGTTTGTACTTAGCTTCCAGCTTATTGATTACTTCGTTTGCTCCTTCGGGATTTTTCTTGTATAGATAATCCGAAATTTCGACCAGTGTATTGGTCGTACCCGACATTGCAGACAATACTACTATTTTCTGCTCGCCATCAGTAATTAATTTGGCAACATCTTTCATTCTCTGTGCAGAGCCTACAGATGTTCCTCCAAACTTTAAGACTTTCATTTCTAGTTTCGAATTTTAATTGTTCTATAAAATACTCTTTCTTTTGTGCGCAAATATACGAATATTTTAGAGTTCTTTTCAAGTAATGTTTCTAAAATCTGTAACAATTTGTCTTTTTTAGTACTCATTTGCCTCGTTCAAATGGTGCTGTTCGCAACGGTATACCTTGCCGGGAAACTCTGTGAGAAGGTTCAAATTGTGGGTTGTCATGATGATGGCTGAACCTTGTAAACAGATTTCGCGGAGCAGGCTGACAATATTTCTTCCCGTTTCAACGTCCAGATTGCCGGTCGGTTCATCGGCAAGAATAATCTCAGGCTTGTTCAGAATGGCCCGTGCGATGACAATACGTTGCTGTTCTCCTCCTGAAAGTTCGTTGGGCATTTTGTAACCTTTGTTTTCCATTCCGACCAGACGTAGTACTTCATCGATGCGGTTTTCTCTGTCTACTCTTTGTTTCCAGCCTGTGGCACGCAGCACAAAATCCAGATTGTCGTATACCGTACGGTCGGTGAGTAACTGAAAATCCTGAAAGACAATGCCTAATTTCCTTCGTAATCCAGCAACATCCTTTTGTTTGATGGTGCGCATATCATGCCCAAGGACGTAAGCTTCTCCTCCGCATATATCCAGTTCGCCATAGATGGTTTTTAGAAAGGTTGATTTTCCACTTCCTACTTTGCCGATCAGATAGACAAACTCTCCCTTTTTCAATTCGAAGTTTACATTATTCAGGACACCTAATTCCTGCTGGTTGATGTCTACTCCCTTATAAACGATAAGTGGCTGTTCTTCCATACTGATCAGTGCTTCTTCCAGGTTTCGCTGTGACGCTCTTTCAGTTCACGTGCCAGGTCTTCGATGCGGTAACCTTTTGAGGTCAGCAATACGATGAGGTGATACAGTAAGTCTGCACCTTCATAGATGAGTCGTTCGTCGGTACCGTTGCATGCTTCTATTACGGTTTCTACGGCTTCTTCACCGACTTTCTGCGCCATTTTGTTTACTCCAGACTTGAACAGGCTTGTAGTATACGATTTCTCAGGCATTTCTTCGTGACGCTTGTCGATGAAGTCTTGCAATTCCTTCAGGAACATGATGTCCTGTTCATTTTTTTCTCCCCAGCAAGTATCGGCACCCGTGTGGCATACCGGACCGGCAGGGTTAGCTTTTATCAGTAAAGTATCGTTGTCGCAGTCGGCTGCAATGGAAACTACGTGCAGGAAATTACCACTTTCTTCTCCCTTTGTCCACAAGCGGTTCTTCGTACGGCTGAAGAAAGTTACTTTTCCTGTTTCAACTGTTTTGTTATATGCCTCTTCGTTCATGAAGCCTAGCATCAATACTTTTTGAGTATAGTTATCTTGAATGATGGCGGGAACGAGCCCGTTCATTTTATCGAAATCTAATTTCATATTATTCGTTATTTATGTTATTTAAAGTCTGACGTTAATGCCTTCTTTGCAAAGGTATGATTTTAATTCGGGAATAGAAATTTCTCCAAAGTGAAAAACGCTGGCTGCCAGTGCCGCATCGGCTTTCCCTTTTATGAAAGCATCTTTAAAATGCTCCTTACATCCTGCACCTCCCGAGGCGATGACGGGAATTGTCAGCATGTCGCTGAGCCGTGACAAGGCTTCGTTGGCATAACCGTTTTTTACGCCGTCGTGATCCATGCTTGTAAACAATATTTCACCGGCTCCACGTTCATTTGCTTCGTGCGCCCAATCGAAGAGATCTCTGTCGGTTTCTTTTCTGCCACCATTCAGATAGCATTTCCATCCGTCGGGTGTCTGTCGGGCATCGATGGCAACAACGCATACCTGCGAACCGAAATGTGCTGCAATATCGTCTATCAGTTGCGGGTTACGGATAGCTGCGGAATTGATGGAAACCTTGTCGGCTCCGGCATTGAGCAGGCGGTCTACATCACTCAGTTCATGGATTCCTCCGCCAACAGTGAAAGGAATATTGATATGAGCCGCGATACGTTTTACCAGTTCCGTGAAAGTCTTGCGACCTTCGAAGCTGGCAGTTATGTCCAGATACACCAATTCGTCTGCCCCCTGTTCACTGTATGCCTTGCCTAGTTCTACCGGATCGCCCGCCTGACGGAGATTGACAAAGTTTGTTCCTTTTACAGTCTGCCCGTCTTTGATGTCCAGACACGGAATGATACGTTTTGCTAACATGATATTGTTGTCTTTTATTTACATATAACGACTTAGTTCTCTTAGAGATATTTTCCCTTCATACAAGGCTTTTCCTACAACTACGGCAGGAATGCCTGCTTCGTGAAGCTTCAGAATGTCATCCAGACTGCTTACGCCTCCACTTGCTATCAGGTGTAACTCGGGATAAGCAGCCATAATGTCTTTATAGAGTGGGGTGGAAGGACCTTCCAGCATTCCGTCGCGGCTGATGTCGGTACAGAGGACTTTGGTAATTCCTTTCTTGATGTAATAATCTAAGAACGGCATTAGTTCTTGCGAACTTTCCTCTTTCCACCCGCTGATTGCTATCTTATTGTCCTTGACATCGGCCCCAAGGATGATTTTATCGTTGCCGTATTTGTCCAGCCACTGGCAGAACAGGTCTGGCTGTTTGACGGCGATGCTTCCCAAAGTTACCATCTGGGCTCCGTTTTCGAAGGCGATGGCTAAGTCTTCGTCGCTTTTTACACCCCCTCCGAAGTCGATTATCAGGGATGTCTGGCTAGCAATTCTGTCGAGAACACGATAATTTACTACGTGATGTGAAGCAGCGCCATCCAGATCGACCACATGCAAACGGCTAATTCCGTAGGCTTCAAATTCCTTGGCAACTTCCACAGGATTCTCATTGTACACCTTTTGAGAATCGTATTTACCTTGCGAAAGGCGTACACATTTTCCATCAATAATATCGATGGCAGGGATAAATTCTATCATAATGCGTTAAATGGCTGTTGAGATATGTTTATAAATCGAGAAAATTGGAAAGAATTTTTTCTCCGGTTCTCCCGCTTTTTTCAGGATGAAATTGTGTTGCATAGAAATTACCTTTATGCAACGCCGAGCTGTAAGGCAGGATATAATCGGTCTGAGCTGCGGTATATTCGTTCAAAGGAACGTAATAACTATGCACAAAGTAAACAAATTCTTCGCTGTTGAGACCTTTGAATAGTTCACTTTGAGTATGTGTAATGGTATTCCATCCCATGTGAGGAACTTTATCTTCGTGCCGTAGGGAATGGAAACGTTTTACTTCTGCATCGAATATGCCTAGACAATCTACATCCCCTTCTTCAGAGTGTTTGCACATGAGCTGCATACCCAAGCAGATACCCAATACGGGTTGCTTCAACTCTTTGATAAATAGATCAAGCTGGTTTTCCCGCAAATACTGCATAGTGTTTCGTGCTTCTCCTACACCGGGGAAGATTATTTTATCCGCCTTTTGCAGGATTTCCTTATCGGCGGTAATGATTGGTTCCACTCCCAGTCGGCGTAAGGCGTAATCTACGGAAAAGATATTGCCGGCGTTGTATTTTATAATAGCTACATTCATCCTTTTTTTCTTTAATTTGTAGGTTTTGCAAAAGTAACGAATTATTGTGAACTTCCTATTATTTATAACAAAAAGTTCGACGATTGGTTTTGTATGTGACAAGTATTTCGAAAAATATATGAATTTGAGGTTTTCTATAAGCTGTATGATGGAAGAATGAAAAAGAATTTGCCTACAAATTCTTGCGAATTAAGGAAAAAGTACTACCTTTGCATCCGCAATCGAGAGAGAAAGCAATAAAACAAGAATTTTATGGTGCGTTAGTTCAGTTGGTTAGAATACATGCCTGTCACGCATGGGGTCACGGGTTCGAGTCCCGTACGCACCGCAATAAACATTGGGAATCAATGTTTTACAAAACAAACACCCGATTTTACACCCAAGAATGTAAAGTCGGGTGTTTATTTTATATATTTAATCTTATATATTTCTGAATTTGAATAAAAACATTTCATATTTTTGCAGACAAACAAATTGAAATTATGAATTTGGATGATATTTATAAGAACGGTGTACATACAATTGAAGGGACATTAATAGATCTCAATTGTTTAACAGAATCAGATTATCCACTAATCGAAGAATTGTTTTCAGATAGCTCTGTTAATTTATATTTTGTATTGCGAGAAGATCATCGGGCAGATTTAAGACTTTTTGCACAATATCTGCTTCAGGAGATGAAAGCATATTGTGGTTTTACGTTCATAATTAGAAATAAAGGAGGGGATAAGGTCGGTTTGATTGTTGGTGAATTTAGACAATGGCATAAAGAGTTTAGCGCAGCTCTTTCATTTGCCATTCTACCGCAATATCGAAATCATGGTTATGCAACTGAAGCTGTAGCTTTGTCAATTTCATTAATGGGAAATTCAGTAATTAAAAATATTATTTTAGACATTTCATCGTCTAATCAATATTCGTCTAATATTGCAAAACTATTGGGCTTTATGCCTGAGAATAAACCATTATATGATATTTTTCACCCCGAAGTTGGCGTACGTTATAATTGGATAAGACAAGTACCATGTACTAATGATGTTATTGATATAAGATTTTTACGTGAGAAGAAAAAACAAATACGTACAATAGATAATGCTGTATATCTTGGTTTTGATTCTGACAGAGGTATGCCTTTATATTGGTCAAAAACTAATTTTATTGCTCTAAAAGATAATGTTTTTCGCTTTGCAGATTCTCCTTTTTATGTAGTTAAAAATAATAGTTATTCAGAAGAAGCGAAAGACTGGGATTTATTCTGTTGTGGTGACATAACTGGGAAACTTTTGGAATCAAAATTAGATAATCCGCCTTTAGATATTTGTGACAACATAAATTTTGATATAGTTGCTGCTAAAATAGGAAATAATTGGCGTTTACCATCATTGTCAGATTTTGAAAAGTTAGAAAAGTATTGCGATTATGAATGGACTACAGATTATGACATCGCAGGAATGGAGTTTGTCAGTCGCATAAATGGACAAAGTATATTCTTTCCTGCACTAGGTCTTAGAGCGGGGAATCCAGGCCGTGTATATGGAGGAGGACTTGGTTGTTATTGGACTGGAACATTAAACAAGTATAAAGAACCATATTACTTTTATTTTGGGCGAGGTGGTATTGGAATTAAGCCTGTCCCCTTATATTATGGTGCAAACATTAGACCTGTTAGTGATGTTCTTTAGGAAAATACATGAATTGTGTCAGCAAAAGACATATTAATTGCCTGACACAATTCTATAATTACATTTTTTCTCTTATAACTTAACTCCTCCTCTTTTTCTCAGTTCATCAGGTGCTTTCTGGAAGCCATACCCTAACTTGCCAAACTGCTCCTTGAACCATTCTCCAATCGGTTGCCTGTTTATGTTCAGAACCAATTTATTGTTATCGGTCGGATTCCTTTCTACCTTGAAAACATCATTCTTGATGTCAAACTTCCGCCTGTGTTCTTCAGAATAAATCCTGCCGTTGCACCTGATAGCCTCTTTCTTCGTCAAAAGGCTTTCTATCATTTCTTTGGTAAAGCCGATGGCAGCGCACAACTTTTCCATTCTAAGCATCTCCCTGAGCATCGGAAACCATTTGAACGCCTTTTCAAGGATAGCATTCAACCGTGATATTTCCTTGTCTTTGGCTTCAAGCTCCTGCTTGTGTATTCCTTGCAGATTGCGTATCTGCCTGCCGTGCTGTTCCTGCATGTGTTGCATTTGGGCTTTCAGGTCATCAATTCCCTTATCCCGTTTGGCTATTTCCTGACGCAATTCTTTATTGGATAGTTCCAGTTTCTTCATTTTCCCGCTGCCGAAAAGAGAACCCACTCCGCTTACTATGACCGTTGCTGCATCGGTGGCTGCGCCTTTGAGCTTGTCCGTGCGTATCTCAGATTTCACCTGACGGAGTTCCTGTTCGGCAAGATTTATCTGTTCTTCTTTGTGCCGCTTTGCAGCATTCATGCGTTGCAATTCGGCTTTCTGCTTCTCAATGATGAAATCGTTCCTCTCTAAATGCTTCTAGCCCGTAACAGCCTTTGATTGTCCACGCTCCATTAGCAGAATGTCGGAGGCCAGGCTCTGCATTTCGGTCATATCCTCATCATTGAGCTTTCGGCTCTTGCCTGTATCGTGGTTCATCCAGTCGAACACGATGTGCGCATGATAATTCGGCTTGAACCACCTTTCGCTTACTTGAAAACTCTCCCTGTCCTCCGGGTCAGGTTGTCCGCCCAGCCAATGCCCTTCGTCCTTGTGCAGGAAGATTTGAAGTGGTGTGATGCCCCAGCGTTTTTGGCATTCTTCACCGAATTTACGCACATCCTCCAGTGTTGTGTCCGGTCTGATAAGCAATACTCCCTCACGGATGGGTGAACATCCCGCCACTTTGATAATCTTGCCGTTCTTTCCTTTGCGTTCACGTTCCTTTTCCTGCATGGCACGTCCTGTCTTTTCCTTGACCATGCGCTTGATGTCCTCATAGTGCGCCTGCAATTCGGGATTGCCGAAATCCGGATTTATCCATTGCTCGTTATTCGCAGAGAGTTCGGATACCACATATACCTTGGATTTTCCGATGTTGCGCATATACTCGGCAGTCCTCCGGTTATGAGCCTCGCTTGATGCCACGTTGCAAGGCTTGATATGTATGCTTGATTTTGTTGCCATCTTTTCAATCTTTTATTCGGTTATAACTAATTTGGTTTGCTGCTTTCCGCTCATAACCGCAAAGGGGTTCTTAGGGGTGTAACCCATAAGCGGAGTTTCCAAAGAGAGGGTCACTCTTTGGTCGGGTTGCATAGGGCTGAAAGCTCTTGCCGGATTCTTAGGGCAGCGTCCTAAGCCCCTCGGGAGAGCCCACAACTACGAAAGCGAAGCGTGTAGTTATAGTGGGCTATAACCGGAAGCCTTTCGGTTTCTTGGATAGCGTGTTATCCATCTTTCTGACGGATTGCATTTGCTCTTTTCCATCAGCCATGCGCTTCTGCAAATACTCGTTCAGGTCTTTGCATCCGCAGTAGATTTGGGAAGCGTCCCGTATATGCCGGGTGCTGTCGTATTCCTTGCGGATTTGCTGCAGGGCTTCCATTCCTGCACGGTCATTGTCAAAAAAACAGTGGATGCGTTCATAGTTTCCCAACGGGTAGAGTGCCTTGGAAACATTGGCTACGGAGTTCAGCACCATGTAATCCTGCCTGTCGAAATCGGGGCATTGCGGGCAGCTTTCAAGCCGCAGGGTCAGAAAGGAAAGGTAGTCCATAAATCCTTCAAAAACGTAACATGTGTTCCTTTGCTCTCCCGATTGCCTGATATGGGATATTTCTTTAGGTGCAATACACCCCTTGAAATATCGGTTGCGTATCTCATAGCCGCCCGATATGTTTGGAAACGCAACGGCGAAGTACCGTTTGCCGTTGTGCGTAAACCGTGCCTCCCTGCATTCTCTTTTCGCCAGTGCCGGATTGATACCCCTTTCCTGCAAATAAGTGAGTAAGGCAGGGGAAGAAAGCGGCACGGTTTCCAGCTGCTGGAAACTCGGCTCCATAAAGGACTGCTTGCGAAAAGAGAAAGAAACGGGGCACACGTGCGGTGCCTGTTCCTCTATGCGTTTCAAAAGATACGGCACGCTGTCCGTTGCATAGAGGTGCGAAACCAGTGCGATGATGTTGCCGCCCTTGCCGAGTGCAAAATCGTACCATTGGTTCCGCTCGGTGTTCACCTTGAACGATGCTTCGGTTTCCTCCCTGAACGGCAATTTGTACCAGAGATTGATGCCCTGCCGTTTCACCGGGCTATATCCCAAGCTGTGAAGGTATTCTTCCAACCTGATTTGTTTTGCTGTCTGTATGTCCATAAATGATTGTCTTTATCGGTTATCGTTTGTTTTTCTTTTCGCCAGTACCTGTTCATATAGGTTACTGGCTGTATAACCACTTCACTTTATTGTCGTATATAGGATACGGCTTAAAGTGAAGCGGTTTGATGCTTCCCTGCAACCACTTCGCTTTATCCTAATATATAGACCCTGAGAATAAAGTGAAGTGATTGCGAAGAAGTGCGTCAATAGTGGAAATCCGGTTCATACCTGTACTTCCTGCCGTTTTCCTGCACTATCATCCGCTTGCTCTTCAACACAGTGATGAGTTTGACCAGCTTGTTGTCGCTCAACGGAACGCCCACCAAGGCATACGATTCTTTCAGTGCCTTGCCCAGTTCCTTATACCCGTACTCGTCCTGCAACGAGAATGCGGCTTCCAGAGCTATCCGGTGCTGCTGCTCGGAAATGTCCTTGTAGGCATCAAACCTTTCGCCTTGGGGTCTGCCGGGTGTTTTGGCTTCTGTCCGGTAGTCCTCCATCAGTTCGGGCAATGCCCTTTCATTGATGCGGAAGGCAAACGGCTCGAAGTCCATCGCACGGATGTGCATGGCGGAAACCTTGCTGATATCCCCGTTGCTTTTGTCCTTTTCCACAAGGAGGACGGTCTCAGCCTTGTTGTTCAGTTCCGTGCCGATGTGTCCCCTTGCGTTCTCATCGCCTTTGTTCTGGTGGAGTATCGTGTGGATATGTATCTGCCTTTCATCCGTCCACTGCATCAGTTTCGATATGATGCGTGTCGATTCACTGGGGCTGTTGATGTCATATACCATGTCACGGATACCGTCTATCACCACCAGACCAAGGTTCGGCGTATGGTAGATTGCCTGTTCGACAATCCTTATGCGCTGCTCCGGCGTGTACTTCCGCAGGACAAGAAATTCAAGGTTTTCGTTGTCCCTGTCATCGGGCAGCCCTGCCATACGCATGATGCGCTCCATCACATTCAGACAGTGGTGGGGGCTTTGCTCCGTATCCACGTAAAGCACTTTCCGTTTGGCTTCGGGCAGTTCAGCCGCATACCGGAGTACCGTGCCGTTCTTCAATGCCGCAGCCACGATAGCCGACACATTGAATGTCTTCTTGCTTTTGGCTTTGCCGATGGATGCGC
>ERZ780149.430-NODE-430-length-55553-cov-6.262442_pt1 | contig 55553 bp, 58 predicted proteins | sample MGYA00511367_ERZ780149 | MGnify/ENA primary metagenome ERZ780149 (study PRJEB29588, sample SAMEA2153852) | human gut metagenome | biome: human gut; feature: human-associated habitat; material: faeces | place: Denmark | collected 2008/2010 ... | reverse complement strand
GTCGTGAAGCTGCAAATCCCGGAGGATGCCCGCCGCAGCTCTGCCGGAGGCGAAAAATGTCGCTGCGACAAAGCCTATGTGGTGGAGATTCAGAATGCTGATGGAACCAAAGCCGACATCGAGACAATTCATTCGGACCATGATGCGAACTTCGTGTATACGGTCGGCGCTACCGTCGAGGTCTCCGACTTTGACGGTGACCGCTGGAACGAATGCGCTCCGGGTATCCACTTCTTCATCGACCGCCGGGCGGCCGTGGAGTATTGACGGGAGAGCCATGAAAGTCATCGTATCCTTTTCGGGCGGGAAAGACAGCCTTGTTGCGAGCTATTACGAGTTGTTATGCGAATGACCATTACTCACGCCTCCCTTTTCAGCGGCATCGGCGGTTTCGATCTGGCAGCCGAGTGGGCGGGATGGACGAACGCCTTCAACTGCGAGATCGACCCGTTTTGCCGCAAAGTACTGAAATACCATTTCCCCGATGCAGAACAATATGGAGACATACGAACAACAGACTTTACCGTTTGGCGAGACCGCATCGACGTGCTCACAGGCGGTTTCCCCTGCCAGCCGTTCAGTCTCGCAGGCAAGCGCAAGGGCACGGAGGACGACCGCTACCTCTGGCCGGAAATGCTGCGGGTTATTCGGACTGTTCGACCCCGCTGGGTCGTTGGCGAAAACGTTTACGGAATTGTTAACTGGTCGGAAGGAATGGTCCTCGACACGGTGTGTTCTGACCTGGAAGCGGCAGGATACGAAGTGCAGCCGTATATTATACCGGCTTGCGGTGTCGGCGCTCCTCACCGACGGGACAGATGCTGGTTTGTTGCCCACCGTACAGACGCAGGGGTTGAAACAATGCGAGAAGGGCAAGACGGTTTTCATGTCGTTGGAGTTGCTGCCGACGCCGACTGCGATAGACGCCGGATCGGGGCGTATCAACCGGAGCCTGTCTCCGGGAGCTGCGGAACGTCCGACATTGGCCCTTTCGGCCAAGATGGGCCTGTTGCCGACACCTACGGTCAACGATGCCACGAATTCCAGTCTCCCGGCCAGCCAAGTCAAACGCAAGAGCGGATCGCCCAGAATGGCAATGCAAAGCGGCGAATACCGAACTGGAACGGGTTCCCGACTGAATCCCCTGTATGTGATCGAAATGATGGGTTTCCCGGTGAACTGGCTGGTCTCTCCTTTCCTGCGTGGTGCCGGGAATCCATCAAAGCATGCGGCAACGCCATAGTACCGCAGGTGGCCTTGCAGATATTCGAAACGATAAAGAAGTACGAAAATTATGAAAGATCAGGTAACAAGCATTGAGCGGCCGTTGCGCCTCGTTAATGGCAAATTTATGCGCGGGGATGTTGAGGAGAAGCCTGAAATAGGCAATTCGGAACAAATAGCCCTCTTGCGGAAATTTGAGCAAGAGGCCGAAAAAGCAGAGAAGGCCGCCAAGGCTGGCAAGCTGGATGTGGAGATTTATACGGAAGACATTGAATACAAGGTCGTCTGTAAGTTTACGTGCATTTGCGGGAATAAGATTAAAGAGAGAAACACGAATTATACTGACGATTGGGAAGAATTGGAAAGCCCGGATTATGAGGGTGGAGCGATTACCTGCGATAAATGCGGCCGCAAGTATGAGATTGATGGTTTTCATGCAAAATTGATTGAAGGATGAAAACACGCCTACTGAAACGACTGCGGCGGGAGGCACGCAAAGAGTTTCCGGATGATATGATTTTAATGCTTGCCGAGTGTAAGGGCTATTTCGGAGCATTAAAATTTGTCAATGAAGCGATGAGAAATCATATTCTCCGCCGCGTTGTGGAGCTGAAAGGAAAGAGAAAATGAAAAGCGAAAAAGCAGAAAAAGAACTGTATGACGGCAGCTGGAAAGTAGAGGTGGGTTTTGAGGACGAAGAATTTGACCTGCCGTATTATGCTGTGAGAGTAGATGTGGCCCAATATGCGATCGAAATTGCCGAAAAGGAGGCCGAGGAGCGGATACAGGCGAAAGCGATAGAAGAGCACAGAAAACGCTGTTTCTTCCGCAACTTCCGCAATGACGAATGTGCAAATACGGCAACTAAATGCGGTGAACATGACTGCTTCTATATGGATGAATTTATCCAAAAACTGAACGAGAAATGAAAAACTTTTTGATTGATGGTATTTGGCAAGGACCGCCGAATGGGTTCGACGTTAGAGAATGGCTCAATGAGGTTGTCGCCTATTCGGGTTTTGACGAATACCTTCAACCTACTGGAGTTATTCGTCGGTTTCAGAAGATAGAGCGAGTGCGCCGCAATGGCCGAGGCCGGGGCAAGACCGTCGAAGCAGTCGCCGCGGAGATCAACAGGACAAACAATCTAAAACGACAAGAATAGGATGAAATTCACCACCCCGTGCTTTGTCCGCGTCGAGGATGCGGAGAAGCGGAAAGAACTGGCTGTGTGGCTGTCGAGTATAGGCCGGTATGTATCTCCTGCCGTCACATCAAGCGATGATCATAAAGACTGGGTAATAGTTACGGGACCTTACGATCCTGATTTGGATGGTTATGTTGGTATTTGGGCTAAGACACCCAAATCACCAGCATTTATTGACTGTGGCGAAAACATCGAGCTGTTCAAGGCGCTGGCGGCGATGAACGATGAGAATTACAACGAGCAGTATTTTGTTACCGAGTTAGCCGGGAGTTCGTATTGTGTGCACAAAAATCGAAATACAAACCTTGCTTATTCTCTTACTTGCCGCAAGGCCACGGTCGCAGAGATTATCGAATATTTCAAAAAGAGTGAAAAATAATACGATATGGCTTACTTTATTACAGAACCTTTAGCTGGCAGCGACGATGTAGTTGTGTCGGTTTATAAGAATACGGGAGAATATGTCGGGAATATCATTTGCGACAGATATAAATGGAGGATGTCGTCCGATGATGACAGAGATGACGTTATTCGAAAGTGTTTCGGCGATAAGAAGTGGATTTGGTGAAATAGCGAGATTCTCGCAAAATCTCGAAAAAGTTGTAAATATCTTTAAACACTTTAAAGAATTTGAAACATGGAAACGATTGAGGAAAGAGCACGAGAATACGCGCATCAATACCGACGAGATGCGCATGACTTGAAAGGAGAACGAGCCGATGCGGCCTTTGCGGCGTATTGTCAGGGGGCTGAAGATGAGCGTGAAGAGCTGATCCGTTGGCATGACCCGAAAGAGGAGTTGCCGCCTATTGAAAAGGTTGTGTTAGTAAAACTCAACTTCGGAAGAGGTTATGCGTTAGCAGACCGGGGTGACGAGGGGTGGTGGTACGCCGATTCCGAAGAATGGGAAATATCGGATGAGCAAGTCATCGGCTGGCGCGAGATTCACGAATAGAGCTATGGATATTCTAACCCCACATGACGGTATCACGAACGAGAAGATTTGCAAGGCGCAGATCGAAGCCGTCGAGAAGAAACAGAACGAATACAAACTGATCGGTCGTTTGACGAAGGTCCCCGGTCACACCCTTTACAAGTTCAATGCGACTACGCGGGAGGCTTCGAAAGCGATCGTAGAGATACGTTCGGGGTATTGCTATGATCCGGAGAAAGGTCCGAAGATGCAGATTAGACACCGATTCAATGTGAAGATCGAAAAGGACTGCTACTACGAACAGGCGTTGAACATGAAGAACTTCATCAAACGCCTGCGCCGCCAGGGAATCATCGGGGCGGACGAGTGTGTGAAAATCGTAAAATGAGATAATTATGAGAGAAAACAAATATCGAGGCCGCCGCCTCGACAATGGGGAATGGGAATATGGGGATTTAGTCCAATTTGGGCAGAAATGTTATACCCCTTGCAAATGTGCAATTATACCGGGCACAGCATCGGGAAGCGATCCACTCTGTAAGATTTTATTCAATTATGAGGTCGATCCCGCCACCGTCGGTCAGTACACGGGGCTGAAAGACAAGAACGGCAAGGAGATTTGCGAAGGGGATATACTTCTCGACGAATCAGGCACCTATGCCGTAGTTGGTTATTCAATGGGTGCTTTCTATGTTGATTTTGGAGAAGGGTTCGATCTGCAATACTTCGCCGAATGTATCCATGAGATATGCGAGGTTGTTGGTAACATCCACGATGACCCAGAATTACTTAAAACTGAATAATATGAAGAATTTCGATTTGGAGGCTGCCAAGCGAGGAGCGGCGGTGTGCACGAGGGATGGGAGGAATGCGCGAATTATCGCATTTGACTGCAAAGGGTGCGGTAGGAAGCCCATATTGGCCTTAATTGATATGGGCGATTGGGAGCAAAGCGCCTCACATACAGAACGAGGTGAAATCATTGAAGATTTCAAAGACGCTTCCGACCTTATGATGCGCGACGACGACTATCTGGAGAAGCTGGAACGTGGGGAGTATGGAAATCATATCGAGGATAAGCGCGAAATGATCGGGCCAGCTATTAAGCAAAACTTAAATACTGACCGCGAGTACTGGCGGCGGGTGTATGCCGGGCATATAGCTGGAGGATTAGCGTCTCACAATGGTCTTAACATTATTGGATCAGAGATCATAGTAGCTAAAGCTTCATGCAGCATGGCCGACGCCCTGATTGCAGAATTAGAGAAAGATGAAAAAGTACTGTAAGTGCGGCGAGTGTGCTTTTCTGAAGAATGAAGGCATAGACGGCTACGGGCAATGTATCATTACCCGGAATATACGGCATTGCGGGGAAATGTGCAGTTTTCAGGACGACAAGCCGGACGAGGTTCAGGCTGTCCGCATCCTGCATCATTTTCAGAAATGGCGGCGGGGCGGCCGGGGAAAACAGCCGAACCCCACGATTATCGGAGATGCCATAGACCGGGCGATACGGACGTTGAGGCGGGAAACCAAAGATGCACCGAAATTTTGAACTGTAAAGCGAAAAGTATGAAAGCGAAAAATACGGATATGGATTGCTGGCAGCGGATCGAGGCGGTGATCGGGTGGGCGAAGATGTCCACGAACGGGTTTGCATGGTATATCGGCCTTGCACGGGATGAAAACCTTTATCAGATCAAACGGGGCAACAATGGCATTTCGCTCGACGTGGCGGAGCGGATTTGTGCCAAATTCCCGCAGATCGACAAATTGTGGCTGTTGGCCGGGGACGGACAGATGTTCATCCGGGAGCACGAAGAGTCGGCCGAGATTGCCCGTTACAAACAGGCGCTCGACGAGGCATTGGAGCGGGAGAAGATTCAGCAGAAGGTGATAACCGACCTGCGCAGGGCGTCGCAGGAGCTGCGCGGCAGGGCCGTGGCCGCGTTCAAAGAGGCGACGGACGGATATTTCGTAATCGGGGCGGTCAACTATGCGGGGGCTGTTCTGGAAAAATTCGAACAAAAACTGAACGGGGAATGAGAATCGTAAAACTTATTCGACAAGGGGGACATCCCTATTGGAACCGGAATAATTTCCGGGTGATCCGCCCGGATGGGAGCGAGGTCAGTTATCAAGATCAATTAGACTTATATCCCGATATACCGCATTACAAATCCGGGGAAAATTCTTATTGTGCTATGTATGATTTTGAAATTTACGTGGAACCGTCCGGAATTTATTGTCGACCGTATCATTGCGGTAGTGGTTATGGGAAGCAGCCGGCGGCTTCCGCTCGATTGTTGATTGCTGCATCTTGTTTCGATTATTACGAGATTCATGGAAACATAATGCCCATATCAACCGAAATGGCTGACGAGATTGCAACGATAGAAAATTCCAAGAAAGAATGACACCGATTTATGATAACGACGATTTCTACAAAAATCCTGCGAAATACATTCAGTTCAACCGAAAAGCAGAGTTTATAAGCCGGAAAGGAGATACGATCATCGGATATATGGATTATGAAACGAATCTGATAGCCTGCGAATCGGTGAACGGAAAATCTTTGACCGGGTTTTATTTCGGCGACATTGCATCATTCGAGTACATAAAATAAAACAGACAATGAGGACCTTTACTTTACAACAGATAGCCGATATTATCGACTACAAGCACCCGCTGTCGCGGGAGCGGTTTTTCTACTATTTCGAACACCTGTACGGCTTCGAGAAAAGCCGCATCGAACACTATTGGGAGGTGTTCAACCGGTTTCCGGGGATTGTCCATAACCCGGATTTCCATGCCGTGCTCGACGACCTGCTCGACAAGGCGGGAGAGATCGTCCGGCTGATCGGGCTGAACGAGGCGGTTCCGTACCACGTCAAGCAGCACACAAAGCCGGTCCGCAAGCAGATTTATTATCGTCGGGCCGAAGGTGAAGAGTTGCAGTCCGTTGAGGTGGATTTCAACGAAGCGTCACAGGTAATTGCATACGCCGGGATTCTCCGGCAGGGGTGCGAGATCGTTGCGGCGCTGGATTTCGTGGAGAAGATTTCATGCGGGCAGTCGGGGTATATGGATGTTTTCGACGGCGACATATTCGCTGTTTATGAAGAAAGCATATGGTGTCGGGGCTGTGAGGATAATCTGTACGTTTGCGATAAAGGGACCTACCGGCAGTTGCTATACACCGCCGGGAAAGGGTATTTGCGCAAGGGGAAACCCGATTACGATATGGACAACGCCTACAACTCGCATGTGCTGACGTTGTGCCGGAACCATACGAAAATAGGCAATATCTATGTCGATTGTTCGATGTTGGAGGATAACCCCGGCGACCATGTACGAAAATAGGGTGTGCGGGGAGTGTCCGCTCTTCGAGTGGTTCGAGGGCGGGATTGATGCGGGATGGTGCGGGTTTCACCAATGGCCGGCAGATGCGGACGACGAGGTGTGTGGAGATAGTCCGGTTTCGAATGAAGAATAAGATCGAAAACAACATAAAGATATGTTTGAAAAACTGATTTGCCACGTATGCGGGCATGATTATCGGGATCGTTACAGCGCACTCCTGGGTGTCGATAAAACGACAAAAAAAGAACGGATCATAATGACGAAATACGAAACCTGTTCACGCTGCGGTCATACCAAAAACGTGCAGGTGGATTCGATTTGGGAACCGGTGGAAACGGAGAATCCGGTTGTCCGTCGTTGGGGATTCAATAACAATCGAGGGTGGAAAGAAAGCACGGTAAAGCGCATTTTGGATGAAAAAATCGGATAAAGAATATGAACTGCGGGTGGGTGTGCCGGATGGATGCAGGCTCGTGGGGTGCAGGACGGAAGGAGAGGTCGTCGTGATTGTATTCGAGGACGAACGGGGACCGGATATTCGGTCGATCGGATTTTGCCGGGAGCACTCGGGAGAAGTGCCGGACGATGAACAATGAACCATGAAACACGTAAAAGATGGAATACAGACGAATTACAATAGATGTCGGGACGCTGTTGCGGGATGAACGGCCGAAGATCGGGGCATACCTGGAAAAGAAAATGGAACTTGTGCCGCCCGCCGGGGTGACGCGCGAAATGTTCCGGGCTATTGCCCGGGAGCTATGCGAAATGATGTTCGCCGCCGGGGTCGGCCGGATGATGGAGGCGATGCGGCAGTCGGTTCCCGCGGCGGAGATCGACGCCGCAACGCGGGAAAAGGAGGTGTGTGCGTGATGGGTGGCTGGGTGACATACGACGAAGGGCTGGCCGCTGTGGGCGCACGGGTGGCGAGCTATCCCGATCACCGGGGCGACGTCCGGGAAGGATGGATCACGGGCCTCTATTCGCTTTACGACAAGCGTTACATGGAGGTTGTTTACGACGACGGGGAGAAGGTGCAGTTACTGGCCGTTTCGGGACGTTATTCGGAGCGGATGGACACCTCGCTGGACGTGGGAATGATTTGGAGGGAAACGGTCTGAAATCGAAGAAAAGCGTGCAATGTGCATCCCGGAAACATCGAGTGCACAACGCAAGCCACTCTACATAGTAGAGTGAAGGTCGCAAAAGAGGGGGTATTGTGCAGTAATTTGTGCAATACCCCCTCTTTTGTGTGCAGTAGCACGTTGTCAGCGCAGACGGTGCAGGAAGCGCAAGTAGTACTCCATGTCGAACTGCGTAAATTCGAGCCGGGAACTGACCGCAGCTTCGAAGGTAACACGCAGGTAACACATGGAGCATGGAAACCGGCGCAGCAGGATGTCGCGGTCAGCGGCAGAGAGGTCCGTGTTCCGCATGGTGGTCCATGTTTTCAAATCTGTGCTCCCTTCGACAATGAGCTGCATCGGATAGGCTTTGGGAGTGTGAAGGCGGAGGATCATGCTTTCGAGCCGTTTGTACTCCGTGGAGCCGAATTTGAGCGGACGTGTGACCAGGCGGATCCGGACGGGCTGGTCGGGCCATGCCTCCTCCTCGTCGAGGTTGAGGAGCTGGATATGACCGGGAGCCAGGCGGACGAACAGTTCGTTGGTGTTGAGTTTTGCTCCGTAAAAGTCGCGCGTGGACCAATAGCTTCCGTCGAGCGAGTAGACATAGGCGCGGGTTCCCGCAGCGGCCCGCCCGATGGCTTGGGCGGGATTCCAAACGATCACCTCGTTATGGGCCGGCTGGTAGTATAGCCTCGCCGTGCGCAGGTAGTCGAGCGGCGGTGTATTGTGCAGGTCGTTCAGCGGTTCGGAGATCAGGCGGCTCTCGTTGGAAAACATCGCCATGATACCCCGCGCTGTCACGTAGAGCACGTTGTGATTGACGGCGAGCGTTTCGGGGTTGACGATCCGGTCGTAGTTGAGCGGGATCGTCGCCGAATACAGTATATCGCCGCTGCCGGACTGGAGCGTGAAGATGCCCTCGTCGGTAAAGACGTAGAGCGGAAACTCGCCGAACTTGGCATCGGACATTTCGATCGCCGCGGAGTTTACACCCAGGATGCGGTTGCTGTCTGTGCCGATGGCATAGGAATTGGCCAGCGGAAACGAGAACGGGTTGTTGGCAGCCGAAACGCGGAGTTTGTTGCGCTGGGGGACAAGGGTGGCGGTCGCATGGATTGTCTGGCTAGCGGGTTTCATGCCTTTGAATATGACCGAGGAATATTTCACGTAACGATAGGTCTCGTTGTCGTACAGTTCGCTGTCGTCCCCGTATGTCGCCCAAGCGAAATTGTTCGTTTGGGCGGGTTGCAAGTCTATTTTATAAGGTGCTGTGTGGATCTCTTCTAAAACCGGTGCATACATGAATGTTGCCCGGTAATCGGGATAAGAGAGTATTTTATTCGGAACGAACGTAGTGTAACTGTTGAGCGGCAGCGTTGCGGCCGCCGTGGTGCGGTAGTCGGTATTGTCGATACGTATGTTGGTGATGATGTTATATTGGGGAGGATTTGTGGAGACGGGAAAAAAGGCATCCCCGAAACCTTCGAAGAGACGTAGCTCGGCATTTCCCCCGATATGCAGCCGGGAGTTGTACTCTTTGGCTACATCGTAAAAGAGCGAATGGGCATCGACGGGCTCGTAGGCGCCGTTCTGTTCGATGTCTTTAAGCAGGTCAGCACCGAGATACATGCTGTACTCTCTGTCGGTGAAGTCATCGATGGGAATTGATTTGACGAAGTAGAAGGGCTGCTCGGGGAGGCGGTTGTCGGCCCAGTATTCATGGATCTTGCTATTGCCGATTGTTATGCCGGCATTTAGCCGGTTGAGTTTCTCGCTGTCCCATATAGGGTTTATTCGCGTGGAATAGATGATGATGCTTTTGATGAGATCCGTGTCGAGGTTGTCGGGAATCGTGATAGTGATATAGGGACGTATCCAGAAAGTAAAAGGGGTACAGTCTCCGTCCCCGCTTGCAGTCTTGACTTTGACGATTATTTCATTATCTACGCTTTCGGTATACAACACGCCTAGCTGAATCGTCTTTTTCAAGGAAAAATTAATGTATTTGCGATATTGCTCCCCTGCGGCGAACGGTTCAGATGCGGCGATGACGAGGGCCGATGGTGATACGAGAGAGCCGTCGGCCATCTGGAATGCTGCGAAAAAGCATATTTCACCCCAGAAATATTCCGCACTGATTTGCGAAATGTAGAACAACCCCGTCGAGACATTGTAAAAGGGGACCCCGTTCTTCACTTCGTTCGTCTTGTATTTTGCAATGCCGGTGCACGTAATCGGCTTGTTGGAAGAATCTACTCCTCCATGTCCTTCCAGTCCCAGAATGGTGGACTGCCGCACGACGGGAGGCCGGGGAATTTGAAATTCCTTGTAGGTGTCGCCATTGAGGTAGTAATGCACAACCTGTCGGTTTGTGTTGTCCATTACGATCAAAACATTGCCGAAATGCGTGATCCGGATGTCGGAGGACAGTCTCTCGGTGAAGACATCGCCGTAGTCCCAGTAGATTGTTTCGTTATCAATGATGACGGTAAGCAGGTAGATTGCGCTGTCGTCATAAGGGACGGAGGCAATGTAGGTGTCGTCACCAGCGGCCGGGTGGTGGTAGATGATCGAGATTTTCGGGAGCCACTCCTTGTCCTCGCCTGGAACCCGAAGAGAATGTTTTATTTTCAGCGGGTCGATATTATGCCAGCCACCCGTTTCCCAGCGCAGGTTGTGGAGTTCTTCGCACTTGCCGTCGGCGACGGTCAGATCGGGCGTCGAGGTATCGAGGCCCGAAACGGGAACGGAAATACGCCTGCGGTTGTTCTCTTGCTTTGCCATATTATTCGTCGTTTTGATTGATAGATTTTCGGATCGACTGCCGCAGAGCATTGAAGAAATCCTCTTCGGGACCGTTCGGTTTGTCGGAATTATTACCCGGTGTCGCGATTGTGGCGACAAGCCGGAGCAGGGAGGTGAAATCCTTGTCGGAGATCTCCTTAAGCGATACGCTCGTACAACGCCGGATCAGCTCTTTGCCCAGCAGTTCGCGGGCCTGTACGACGTTCGCTGTAAATTCATCGCCGGCGGCAGCTTCGGCTGTTACGATCCGGCGGTTCAGGTCCTCGTCAACCTGTTCCCGGACGGAAAGCAGTGCTTCCCGTTCGTCGGGGGAGAGGCGTTCCCAGGTGCGAGTGACGTACATCCGGCTGACTCCGTACTCTTGTGCAACGCGGGAAGCATTGCGCAGTTGCGCATATCGGTAGCAGATCAGTTTGTCGCGTTCCTGCTTTTCGAGGCGCGCTTCCTGCTGCTTCCGGGCTGCTGTCTTACGACGGGAAGCGGTTTTTTTCACCGGAGCGGTCATAAGGTTTTCGCGTTTTTTTGTGCTACGTTTTTGTAGCAAAAGTAAATATAATAGTTTATTTTTGGGCAATCGTGTAAATAAATTAATATACTATGTGTAGGCGGAATATTTGGATTTTGCTGGTGTGGGCCCTTTGCGTCGCGTTGGATCGTCTTGGATTCACTGCAATAGATAGCCCGAAGGTGTATGTTTCGTTTGTCGGGGCCTTGATCGGCGGCATTGCCTCGGCCGCCTCGGGTATATTCGGTGCGGCGGCAGCGAACAGGAGGCGCAGGCAGGCTGAACGCGAATTGGAGAAACAGAAAAAGAAACTGGCCGAATGGCGGGATGCGGAGATGGGCACAAACTATCTCGACCGGGCCGATTCGAGAGCCGCATTGCGCCGCGTGTTCGAACATAATAAAGAAGCGCAGAAGGCGGCGAACACGAATGCAGTGAAGTCTGGTATGACCGACGAGGCAAAGGTGGCACAAGCCGCGAAACTCAACGAGAATTATGCCGATGTCGTCAGTCAGATAGCTGGAGCCGGAGCCCGGCACAAAGACCGGGTGCAGCAACAGTACATGGATGAAACACGGAATCTCGACAACCTGAAAATTCAGAATCTGATGGATACTTCGGGGGTGGATAACATGGTACAGGGGATTACAGGAGCCGCTGCAGGGCTGGCAGGTCCCTTGGGTGGCGGGACGGGTGCTCCCGCATCTCCGGGAGTAGGGGTGTCTCAAAAGGTGCAGTCTATGGCGCAGAATGCCGCAGGCATTCCCGCGTGGGCGGGCCGATACAAAATAGGGTGACGCTATGGCTGAAAAAATACGGAAGAAAGTTTATAAGCCGGTCGCGGGTGCAGATCTGAAGCCGGAAACGCCGGAGGCTCCCGAAATCAGGGAGGAACCGGCTGTGCCTGATACCCCTTTGAAACCCTTGGGCGTATCCGAAACTGTTGCGGCTCCCTATGCCGAGTTCGGTGGGTTGTCTGAAAGCCTTGCGGCCCGCCGTTCGCAGGCTTCCCGGAGCCGGGAGGAGGCGTTGAGTGGCTGGCAGAAGGCGCTGGAAGAGCAGAAGAGTGCCCGCCTGGCGCTGGTGAACGCCGCCAAACCTAAATCCGAGGACACAGCGAAAGAACAGCGCAGACTTCGGAACCTGGCTATCGGACAGGCCGTCGGGGAGTTCGTCGGGGCGCTGTTCGGCGGTATTCAGGGCCTCGGAAGCAGATCGGGCCGCGGATATGTCCCGAAGATGCCGGGACTGTACCGTAATACGCTGGCGCGGTTGCAGCAGCTGCGCGATAACGATATTCTCGCCAATGAAAAATACCGCAATCTGATGGGCTCCATGCTGGAACGCAATGCGAGAGATCGCGCGGCAGCGGCGAAGGCCCGTTATGACGCGGCTGTCAAGGACGGGCTGGCGGCGGATGCCATGCAGGACAAGGTCGCGCTGGCGGCCGCGCAGGCCCGCGCCCGGGAAATTCTGGCCGAAAAGGAAGCAGAATGGCTCCTGAAGCTGGAAGGCGGCAAGGACAAGGCCCGGCAGGCCCTGGAGAAGACGAAGCACGGTTACCGGATGGAAGAGCGGGGCATTTACGGCGGCGATGTGGACTATCTGACGAAACTGCTGCTGCCGAAAACCCGGACCTCGACCACGAGCGGTACCAAATGGGGCCGGACCGAAACATCCACGACCTTCCGCGACGCCACGTCGTACAGCAAACAGGAGGTGGCAGCCGCAACGGAGCTGGCGAGACGGATCGCACCGATGGTCGAACGGTATCATCTGAAGGACAAGGAGGTGCTGTATCTGAAAAGAATTGCGGAAAAATACAACAAAAGCTGGGAGGAAATAGCGGAACTGCTCGACAAAGTGTTCGACGATGAAGATAAGTTGTCCGTCGGAGACATATCCGCGTATCTGGCAGAAGAAGGAATGGAATAACGACATGGCACTGGACGAGAGAAAGCGCGCGGCGCTGGATAAGTTTTTCAAGACGAAGGGCCCCGAGGATGCGGATTTTTGGCGGCCGAGTTCGGATGCTGCCGATGTAGCAGCCTATAATGCGGAGATAGACCGGGCTGTCGCCGACGCGGAACAAAGTTCCCGGTTCGGAAACGAGCGGAACCGGCAGCGGAGGGTCGATTTCCTGAAGGGGGCGCGGATAGGGACTCCGGAACCATATGTCTCGGGACTCAGCGATGAGAAGCGTGCGGCGCTGGACAGGTTTTTCGGATTTTCCGCAGCGGCGCGTCGTGCGTCAGCACGTCCGGCAGGACCTCAAGCTCCCGTAACAGAAATGCCGGAGACGGTCGTCCCCACCTCGTCGCTGCTTCCGTCGGAGCTTCCCGGGGATGACGGCCGGCAGGAACCCGTCGTCCCGGACGGGGAACTGGCGGCACGGCGCGCACAGAGCCGGAAGGCCGCCCTGGAGAGTTCGCTGGATGATGTTGTCTCCGGGCGGATATTCGGCCGTGGGGCCGATGAATCCCGACCGGTCCCGGATACGGAGAGCCTCGACTGGAGGGACAATATCGCCTCGGCGTGGCGTGGCATACTGGGCGGAGAGGTCGTCGAAGATTTGGCGCGTGTGTCGGGAACCCTGTCTCCCGGGGCCGCGGAACTCCGAAGGCGCGACACAGCACGTGATGCGGCATTCCGGGAGTATATGGAGCAGGAACTCCGCCGGAGCGGTTTCGAAGGCATGTCGGCGGACGAGCGCATCGCCGCCATGGAGAATCTGGTTCCGGCCGCCGGGGAGACGTTGAAAGCCGGAGGCGAAACGTTCACTCCCGAAGAGTTCGGGGAGCATCTGGACCGCTATGCCAAGGACATTGAGCATCTGGAGCGTTTCGCAGAGGATGCCAGCTACCGCAACGACTGGCTGCTGCAACATACGGGACTTACCGAGGAGCGCTACCGTAACAAGGTGGCCGATGAGCTGGAAGGGCGGCTGAATGAGATCGAGCGCAAGTTGCCCCGCCCTGGCGGCGGCAATTCGTTCCGGGGAGGGTATGCCGCCATAGGGCGTGCCATGAATGAAAAGCCGTCATCGGAGACTCCGGCGGTCCGCGAATGGATGACCAAAGCCCGGGATGTTGTGAACACCTTGCGCAAAGACAGTTTCGGTAGTGGTCTCCGGGAGGGATTCGATTTCGGCAATGTACTCACTGCAGGGTTCAAGGGATTGGGCGACAATGTCAACCTGATCCGGGTTCTGAATGCCGCGTCCCGAGGTGAGAAGCTGACGCCCTCGCAGCAGGCGCTGGTCGATGCGTGGTCAACGCAGCAGGAAGCCGAGGATGCCATAAATATGCTCGGAGGCCGGAGCTTGGGGGCCGGGATCGGCGCAGGATTCAGTGAGAGCCTGGAATTCATGACGGGGATGCTGGCGACATCCGGTGTGGCCGGTGCTGCCACGGCGGGCCTCCGCAAGGCCGCGACGTCGGCGGCAGCAAGGAGTGCCGCCCGCGCCGTGGCGCACGAAGCGACGAAGAAAGGGTGGAAGTCGGCTATAAGCAAGGGCTTGGGCAAGGGAGCCGTGCGTCTTTCGGAGAGCGTCGTAGGGGCTGCGGCGCGCACCCCGCTGACCGGACAACTCTATAAGGGGTACACCGACAAGCGGCTGGGACAGTTTTCCGCAGAGGAGCGGCCGGGAGATGACGGACTGGAAAAGACGATCCGAAAAGCTCCGCGTGGAGCCTGGAAGGATGCGCTGGAGGCATACCTGGAAACGGCTATGGAGTATCAGTCCGAGGATGTGGGACAATGGATCGGTGCCGGTGCCAATGCGTTGTCGAGGCGAGTGGCCCAGTCACGTCTGGGAACGTTGATGGGGCTGAAAAACTTTTCGGGAGCCAAGCGCAATGCCGCACTGCAATGGTTCAAGGAGAATGCCAAGATCACCAACTTTGCAGGAGAAGTACTCGGTGAGGCTTACGGCGATGCCATGGTGAACCTTTTCGAAGGAAACCGTCAGGGCTGGCGGGAGATGATGACCAAGGATTACTGGTGGACGTTGGGCGGTGTCTCGGCGCTGCTTTCCGGTCCTGTGGGGGCTTTGGGCGTCCCGGCGCAGATCCACCAGGCCCGGGTTGCGTCCGGATTGTCCCGGCTCGAACGGAAATCCCTGGCATCCATCGAAAATCCGGAGCTCAAAGACCGTATGGCGAAGATTGCGGCGATGGAAAATATCACGCAGCGCAGCCGCGAACTGGCCAAACTGGACTGGAAATCGAAGGAGATAACCGAAGCGGACGCCGTGCATGTTCTGGACTTCATCAATGCCCGGACCAAACTGGATGCCCTGCAGGGCAGCGAGACTGAAGACAGGCGCCTGACCCGTTTCATCCCGGTCCTGGAAACACTCGACCGGCTGCAATACCGCGGATCCGAGGGAAAAGCTCCGACGGGAGAGATGATGTATGCCGCGGATAATTCCGGAAACAGCTATATCGTCCTGTCGGGAGACCCTGCGTCGGGCGACATGCTGACCGTGTATGATCCGGTGAAAAAATACCGACTGGAGGTCCCCGCCTCGGAGATCTCCGGATGGGAGACGAAAGGCGTTTCGGATGTCATTGCCGAGGAGTATGCCCTGATGTTCCGGGTCGAGGCCAACCAGGAGAAGCTAGACAATCTGTTTTCCCGGGTCCGGGAGGCCGCCGAGGCCGGAGTCAGCGACACGGCGCTTGCCGACATGCTCCTCTCGGAGGGCATTCACGTCTTCAAGCCGGGCGATGAGGCGACATTGCTCGACGGACAAAAAGTCCTTGTAGAGGATTTCTCGGAAGGCGACTACGAAGTGGTGCTCGAGAACGGCGAGAAAGCCTCCGTGGGACTCAATGAAGTGTTGCTACCCGACGCGGAGGCTGCACGGGCACAGCAGGCGGCGCAGACGCAGGATGCCGGGGCTGAATCCTCCGCTTCGGAAACAGTTCCGGACGAGGTCCGGCAGGCCGGGGTGCAGGCCGAGGCTATGGCCCGGGAGGCCGTGGTGAGCGTCCGAAATGCCGATGACGATATAGTTTACACCGTGGATGTCGAAGGTTCGGACGAACCGGTGAACATTCTCCGGGGCGCCTCGCTCGTGTACGATCCGCAGACGGGAGCTGTGGATGTCCCCGCTACGCTGCGCCGGGCGCAGGAACAGGGGCTTCCCGAGACGGTGGCCATACGCTATGCTGACGGGAAGCCGGGGATGGTTCATATTTCCGAGTTGCAGACAGTGCTTGAAGCGGCGGATTCCGAAGAGGTCGTCCGCGAGGCCCGGACTGCTGCGGAACAGCAGGCCGCCGCCATGCAGCAGGATGCGGCGGAAGCGGAGCCGGCCGGAAGCGTTCCGGAGGAGACGGAGCCGACGGCTGCTGCCGCCGATCCGCTTGTGGGTAGGTCGCTGACCGACGAGGAGGCCGGGCAGGTGATCGGACAGATGGAAGCTGCGGCCGAACCGGCCCCGGAGCTGGAGCTGACGCCCGAGAACTGGATGGCGCAGTTCGGCGAGGAGGGTAAGGTGCAGACCCCGATCGGCGAGGTCAAGATGGGGGAGAACCAGTATTTGAAGTTGTTGAAAACCGGAAGAGAAAAATATTTCGGTATGATAAAGCCCACGCTTGATACTCCGGATGTCGTATTGGAAGAATCCGATCCCCAAGATGGAGCCGAGCGTAATTCCAAGTACTTATTTATAAAGACTTTTATAAAGCCGGACGGGAGCCGTTATATACATTTTGAATCGGTAACTGTAAGGAAAGATAATCTGGAAGTATCGGTCAGCAGCCATGAGATTGATAAAGGGCCTTTTCAGAAAAAAATGCAGAACGATCGAGTTCTGCATTTGAAAAAGTCTCTCTTCGATTCTGAAGGGCGCTTAACCGAACCTCGTATGGAGGGGCCGGACCTTGTTCCTACGCCGAGGACTTCCAATGGCAAAGATACAACAACTATTCCGGAAAACCAAACCGCGAAGGCGGAAATCCCGCGACAGAAGAACGGACAGCCGGATTTCAACGCCATGCCGGCGGACATGCTGGCCGTGGAGATGTCGGCGGCAGTCGGTCATGACAAGGCCGTGGAACGTCTGCAAACAGCCCGAAAGGCCAATGCGAAGAGTATGGACAAGTTGCGCAAGTCGCTGGACGGGATGGGCGATCTGAACAAGGCGATGGCCGTGGAGCAGCGCCTCGCCGCCATGCAGCAGGAAGATGCCCGGCTGGCCGGGGCGCTGGAACAGTTGGGTGCAGTCGAAGAACCCGTTGTCGGAAAGGCACCGGCAGAGAACTTTTCGCAGGAGATCGAGCGGTTGTTCCCGGAGGGATTGCCGAACGTCCGGGCGCAGGTGCTGGCCGACATTGCCCGCGGGCAGCGGTTCGTGTGGAATGACAGTCCGGATGGGACGAAGCGCGGCGTGGCGACGGAACTCGGGTTTGCGGGGAACGAGGGCGAACGCCGGGCACGGTTCGGAATGCTCGGGGGCGAGGCCACGGGAGCGAAGCACGTCAGCAGGTACGTGCATGACTTGTGGCAGGACAGTAACGGATATGCCTTCGATATGGACGATGCGGCGCTGCGCGACGAGGTGATCGACGTGTTGCTCGCCACGCCGTCGCGGGCATCGGCAATGGAGCAGTTGCGCGACATGGCAGCCCGGCATACGGAGGACCTGGCAGCGGCGGAAGCGTATGACCAGGAGAGGTACAACAGTCGGCCGGAGCCGGTAATAGCAGAACAACCGGGGCCTGACGATGTACCGTTCTCGGTAGTGGGCGGTGCATCAGCGGCTCCGGCGGGTGTTACGCCCGAACGATGGGAGGTGATCGTGGACCAGTTGCGGCGGGTGATCGGAGCAGAGAATGTCGTGACCGATCCGGAAGCGGTCCGGGCGGCCTATGACGATATTGTCGCCCGCGGCGGAAATGTCCGATACAGCATCCGCAGAGATGCCCCTCCGGCCAGGACCGGGATCGGCTATAAGGTATTCGTCCTAAAGAACGGGCAGCTTTACCCTCCGATGGTCGCCAATCCCAACGGTGCGGCAACCCCTGTCGGTGTATGGCTGGATGCGGATGCCGCTCCCGTCGCCGGACAGAGCAAAACAGGCCGGGCGCAGGTCAAGGCAGGAGGCAAAGGCACTCAGGGCGGAAGCGGTGTCCTCGCCTATAGACCCGGATGGCATTTGGGCGAAATTCCCTATGCGCTGCAATTCAACCGTCTGAATCCCGAGACGGGAGAACGGGAACTCTTCCCCGCCAACTTCGTATGGGCCGAGGTGGAATATGCCAACGATGTAGACTACCAGGAGGAGGCCATGAGTTATGGCTATAACCGAAACGGCCGGTTCCAGCATAGCTATGCCGGACTTCCGAGAGTTCCGGAAAACGGCGCATACAAGTATCGGACAAATCCCAATCCGGAGACTGACCCGTGGATAATAACCGGCGCAATGCGCGTGAAACGCCTTCTGAAGCCAAGTGAGGTCGATGCAATGGTCCGTGAGGCCGGTCGGACTCCGCAGCAGCGGCAGCAAGGGGCGGTGACGGATGCCCAGATAGAGGAGCTGAACGAGCGGATGATCCGCTCGCGGCAGCAGGTGGCGGATATTAACGAGCGGTTCAACGAGCAGCTGGAACAGCTGAAGGAAGGGACACTCGCCAGCAATGTACGCCTTGAATTGGGTGTGCCGGGTTCTGTATTGCAGGCAAGCGGCATAAATCCGTCGCAGATATACCTGACGCAGCATGTACTGCGAACACATGCGGAAAAACATGGTCTGACGACTGATGATCTTCGGAATCTTCCCGCTGCTTTGGAGAATCCGATCATGGTCTATGAGTGGGGAGACAAGGCCCGATCAACAGTAGTAATTACGGAAATTCCACGCGGCAACGAGCGGATTGCCGTTGCGGTAAGATTGAAAAGCGGCCAGAACGGCATTGCTGTAAATGCTGTAGCGAGTGTTCACGGCAAGTCCGCGGAGCGTCTGCTGGCTGACATGAATAACGGTAAATCGGATTTTGCCCAAAACAATCTCAGATATGTAGACAAAAAAAGAACTCTTGACTGGTTAGCGTCAGGCTCCTTTGGCCTTGGCATCTCAGATCAGGAGTTCTTATCTGCGACAAATATAATCACAAATTTCGAGAATCCAAAGATTGGGCCGGAAAATATAGTTCCGCAAGACGAAGAAACGCGCTATTTCCGGACTCTGGAGGGCGAGGTGTACGGATTCACGGCAGGCGGAAAAATATACCTCGACAGCGAGCGAATGAATGCTGCGACGCCGATGCACGAATACACGGAGCTGTGGTCGCAGATCGTGGCTCGGGAGAATCCCGCGTGGTGGCACCGTGCCAAGGAGATCATGCGCGGTGATACGGGGCGGCTGGGAGAGATCTGGCAGGAGGTCAATTCAGACCCGAACTACCGCGACTTGGGCGAGGATCTGCGGGCTTCGGAGACGCTGTCGCGCGCTACGGGAGAATGGTTTGCGCGCAAACAGGCCGGAATCCGGGATCATGAGAATCTGTTCACGGCGCTCAAACGCCTGGTACGTGAATTCTGGCGAAAGCTCAAATCGGCCTTTGCAAGATGGTCGGATGAAGAACTGGCCAAAATGAAGGCCGACGATGTGATGGGAGCTCCTCTGAAAGATTTCGTGGAGGGCCTTGACCTGCAAAAATACCGGGATGAGAAAACGCTGGCCGGAGTGCACAACATTTCGGCCGAAAAGTTGAAAAAGGCGATCAAACAGGGCGGTCTGGCCAATCCGAGTGCCGCCGTTATCGACGTCGAGAAGCAGTCGCACGAGGGTTACGGGGAGATTTCGTTGATCCTGCCCTCCTCGCTGGTGGACAAACGCACGGGACGCAATGCCGGGACCTGGACGGCGGATGCCTGGACCCCGATCTATCCGGCCGTGGAGCGTCAGTTCAGCGACGATGGCGGCGAACGCTTTGCCCGGGACATGCAAGCATTGCCCGAAGCGATGTATGCAGAGACGCGCATGGGCATGAACGACTGGCTGGAGGGCCGCGGTTCGCGGCAGCTGGCCTACATGTTCCTGCATGAGCGGGGCGAGGCTCCGGAGCTGCGGACTGTTCCTGCGCGCTATGGCGCCGCGACGCGGAAGGCCGTGGAGGATGCGACACAGGGAGCCTTTGATCTCTACAACGCGGACGCCGAAGCCCGACAAGCCGTTCTGGAGGCTTATGTCGGGGAACAGTTCGGGGGCGACCGGACCGCTTATGAGCGGGCTTTGGCCGGGAAGGTCGCGCGTATGGAGGGGCTGCTGAACCACGAACGCGCCATGGTGAGACGCCGTGCCGCGGAGACGCTGGCCGGAATCCGGGAAACGGGCTTCGACTACAAGGAGCTCAGCGATTTCGCGCGCTCGGTGGGGGACGACGCGCGACGTGGCGGCAAGGCGGACGCAGCGGCAACGAACGAGGCGGCGGCAAGACAGATCGAAGAGAACGGTCTGCAAGGGGAGTTCGACAAGTGGGTCGAGGGTTTCGAGGAGCGCTACGGGGTCCGTGAGGTGCTGTTTAACGGCTTTACTCCGAGCGGTATGCGCCGCTATGTACCCAATACCTTGGAGAACGCCTCGAAGATGATGACCCGCCAGGGGCGTAACGGCGCGACGGGAATGGGCATCAGTTTCAACACCTTCGCCGCAGGGCTTCTGGACAGCCTGGGATCATTGAAGGACATCCGCGCCCGGAAGGGCAGTCTGACGACGGATCACGGGAAGGTGGACGCCTTCCGGGACAAGTGGTCCGAGGTGTTCTTCGATCTGGGCGAGAAGTGCCAGCCGGGCGCCAAGGGATACGACGACTACGGACTTTACCGTCTGGCAGAGGCGGCGCGGAAGAGAGATCCGCAAGCTTATCTGAAGAAAGAGTACGGCGTGGAGCTCTCCGATGAGGATACGGCCCGCCTGAAGGAGATGGTGAAAGCCATCCGGACGGAATTCCCGGCGATGTACTTCGAGACGAAATTCGAGCGTCCGGTTTACTTGAACGAAATGGCGGGGGCCGTCGTCCCGGAAAATACGGACAAGGATATTCTGGATGCGCTGGATGCAGCCGGGATTCCGTACCGCACATACGGTGCTGCGGAAGAGCGGCCGCAGGTTATCCGGGAATTTTCGGAAGAGCTGGAAGGCGTGCGTTTCAACCGTGAATTTACCGAGCGGCGGGTGACGACGCTCGAAAAGTTGGAAAATAAGCGCGATGCGCTGATTGCCGACCGCGGAAATATTGCTAACTTTGACGAACGACTGGCTGCGGTGGATGCCGAAATCGAGGCATACATGCAGTCGGACCCGGTAGCCGAGACGTTCGGCGAGGATGGTGCGGATGCCGAGGACGATGCCCATCTGCAGGCCGTGGAGGATGCGGTGTACGATATTGTTCGCAAGGAAGGCGTGATAAGCGTTCAGGTGGATGTAGTGCGGTCCACTGATGCGTTGCTCGAATATGCACGAAGCAATAATTGGGCAAAAGAGGATATAGAAGAGATCAAGCAGGGCGTTTTGATCCCAGGATATTACTCTGATGACAATGTAACGATACTCGCTTCATTGATTGAAGATCGTAAGGCGGCTACGGGTGTATTCTGGCATGAGCGGACGCACGGGATCACGGATGAACTACGGACGTCGGATCAACTGACGCAGGCTGCCGAACAAGCCGGGGCCGAGTTATTGGATGCGGCATTGGCGAAACGTGGCTATTCGACCGAAGCATACCCGATGGAGCGCATGGCAGACGAATATGTCAGCCGTGGTGTCGAAATATTAGCGAAAAAAGGGTTGCTGGATGATTATCTGGCCACCTCCGAAGCAGGAATCGAGCCGATAGAGGCGTATCTTTCCGAGCGAAATGTGCCGGATATGTTGCGAGGGTTTATAATTGATAGTTGTAAATATATCAAGAATCAGAAATATGGAACCGAAACAAAAATATTATCACGAGCCGACGATAACGGTAGGGTTGCAACGCCCCGGGAGTCGATTGCATGGTTGCGTTCTGATAACCGAACGCCAGTCGAAGCGGATAAAGGAGCTGATGGCGGCGGGGATGTCGCATTACGACGCGGTTTTTCAGGCGCAGAAAGAGAGTCCGCTGCGGAGCGTGACGAAGGAGGAGTACGAGCGGATGATGCAGTCGGAGTTCATCCAACACGAGGAGGAGATTTAGAAGAAAATCCCGCTTTATATGGCACAGAAAGAACGAGACAGAATATCCCGGGAGAAGTTGAGAGACAACTTGATTCTCGATTATTTCCTGCCCGCGAAGGCGACGGAACGGCAGATGAAACGGGCGGAAGAACTGGAACGGCAGGGGATGCGGTTCCGGAACGCATTGGAGCAGGCGCAGCAGGAGTTGCCGCAGACGCCGGAGGACGTATTGGTGGACGTGGAGGAGATTTAGACCGTCCGAGTTTTTCATTCGGAGATTCGGGGAATGACGCCCCGAAACTTACCAAACAGCAGCAGCTGATCGCTGACGTTGAGGCTGCGGTCTCGGATCCGCGCAATGATCTTGCGACGACCATCCGCAATTTCATGCCGCAGGTCGAGACGCTGCGGGAGGCCCTTGTCGAAGAGTTGGAAGGCGATCCGGCCGGGGAGCTGCTGTCGGCATTCGGAAGCGCCGGGGACCGTGCCACAGCCATCGGGGCGCTTCGGGAGATGCGCCAGGCGCTTCTCGACCGGGACATCCGCCGCAAGGAAGAGGATGCCCGGCGGCGTGCGGAGCGCCGGGAATATCATGAAAAGGTTCTGAACCTGTATTCACGGCTGACGGAAACGGATGTCGAGCCCGACAAGCTGCCCCAAAGCGTCACTTCGTATATCAAGACGCTGGTTACTCCGGAACTGATGGAGGTTATGGGCATCCGGGATTTTCATTCCATAGCGACGGATATTGAAACAGCCTTGCAGCAGGATAAGATACAAAAGGCCTTCGCAGAGTATCGGAAGCAGCGGGCGCATTACAGGGATATTCAGCAGACGGAAACAGATCCGGCGGTGCTGGAATCCGAGCGGCAAGTTATGGAGTCTGCCGCGCGGACATTCGCGGACCGGGTTCTGGCGAGTCGTCCCATGCAGCGCATCATGGACGCCGTCGCGGACATGGACCTGCGCCTTGCCAAGAATCGTTTCGATGACTTGCTGCGCCTGAAAGTCGAGGGCCTGAATGCCAGCGGCGTAAACACGGCGAAGAGTGTCGATGAAAATACGCGGGTCTTCTTCAAACTGCTGCGCGACAACCTTGGTCTGACGGAGGCGCAACTCCAGGCAAAGATCGATAAGCTGCAGGACGGCAATGCGGTGAATCCACTGGTTAATTTCGACGGCGTGATGCTTCACGCGATGTACCGGGCCTGTCTGGAAGAGGAGAACAATATCGACGATCTGAAATCCCGTCTCCGGAAATACTCCCGGGAGTCGGTGCGCCTTTACCATGTCATCACCGGCAAGTCGAAAGGCGTAAGCGACGCATTGCGCGAGGAGGCCCGGGCAAACCGTGCCACAGCACGCCGTGCCATTGATGCGACGCGTGCGGCGCTCGTTGCCGCCAAGAGCCACCTTGCGGGCAACTATGCAAACCTGAACCAGCACCTGACCTCGAAGTTGGAGACGGGCAAGACCCTTTTCAGCGATGTCGAGGAGGCCCGGAAGCGGCACCAAAAACATCTGGTCTCGGAGGCCGTAAAAGCCGTGAAACCCGATCCTGGAAGCAAGACCCAGAATGCCGATTTTCCCGAGGGCAGCAGATTCGTCAAAGGCATCACTTCCCCGTTCGCGTCGTTCGAAAGCACGCTGCAGACCGTAAGCCTCACCGATCCGGGACGCAACGGATTCCTGACGCAGCACTTCATGCTGGGGCCGGACGGCTGGGCCGAGGCCAACGGGCAATACCAGCAACGGAGGTCGGAGATACTGAACGGAATTCTGGCCGCATTCGACAGGCTGGTGCTCCATAAAAAGAGCGATACGAGTGATCGTTCTTTGGGCAAGAGGCTTGTAGAAAGACTGGAACGTCCCTTTAAGGAGACCGATACAGACGACCTGTTCCGATATTTCGGAGAACGGCTCTCCGACAGGGACGGGAATCCGGTAATCCTGGAAACGACTTCTCCGGAGGGCAGTTATTATAAATCGCGCAGCATCGTCGTCACGCGCGGTAAAGCGTTGCTGTGGATTGCCTGGGGCCGTCAGTCGGAACTTATGCCCCGGCTTGAAAACATTGGTTTGGACCGCGAGAAGTTGGAAATTCTTCGAAGTCTGCTCTCAAAGGAAGATCTTGCATTTCTGGATTGGATACAGCTGGAACTCCTTCCAGAGCTGCTGAAAGAGAGGTACAACCCGGTTTACCGCCGGATGTTCGGCGTAGATATGGATTCTACGGCATGGTATTTCCCGTTTGTAGCCAATAAGAACATGGTGCGGCAGGAGGTGGACATGTCGCAAATCGAATCCGACGGACTTCCGGCGACGATCACCGGGTCGATCATCCGGCGTCGGCATACGATGATCGAGCCCGATCTGGATGTGGATCTTATGGGAGTATTGACGAACCATATCGGTGAGATGGAACATTGGGCCGCTTTCGCCCCCTTCATCTCGGACATCAATACGCTGTTGAGCTCCCCGACTTTCCGCAATGCGTTGGAAAGTCAGCAGAAAGGACGTTATTCAGCCTTCAAGAAGGTCTGTTTCATCGCCGCTGACGCTTACCGGAAATTCCAGCCCGACCCTTCGGAGCAGTTCCTGACGACATTGGAGAAGACGTGCGCTTCGGCCAAGATCGCCTGGCGGGGATTCACGGCTCTGAAACAGGTGCTTTCGGGAGTGATGTTCCGGACTTACACCTCGGATGCACGTTTCCAAAAAATCGTGACCCGGCATCTGTGGGATCCGTTTGTCACGTGGAAAGACTGGACGTGGTGCATGGAGAACCTTCCTTCGTTTCGGGAGCGGTGGGAGAGCCGGTATGCCGGAGACGAACGTCTGGCACTCAAATCCCCGTCGCGGGGGCGTCTCAACCAGGCGATCTTCGACCACCGTGGAATACAGAAGACCCGCAGATGGTTCTTGAGGAGCTTCATGTACATGAACGCTCTGGTCGATGCGTGGGTCTGTGCGCGGGGAGCCCGTGCGGTGTATCTTTTCGAGATGGAGCGCTTGCAGGAGCGGGGGCTGGATGCCGGGGAAGCAGACCGACAGGCGAAGATACTGGCGGCCATAGCCATGAATACGACCCAGCAGTCGAGCGAGGGGGCCTATATGTCAGTTCTTCAGAGCGACCGGACCTATATGTCGGCAACTCTGTCTATCTTCAACAACTCCAGTTTCGCCTTCGGACGCATCGCCCAGCAGGCATTCAAGGTCCTGACCATGAGCAAGGCACGCCGCGAGGAGGTTCTCGAAGCACGGAAGCGGTATTGGATAGGTCGAGGTTTGGATGAAACGCAGGCCACGACCCGGGCTCGGGAGGACATGCGGCGCTTGATGCGGGATGCCCGCCTCAAACTCCTGCTGGCGGGATATTTGGGCAACCTTATCTGGAACCTGTTCCCGCCCGTTATGACGGCCTTTGTCGGAGGATTCAACCGGGATCGCGACAACCGGGATTCTTCGTACTGGCGCACTTGGTGGAACACCTTGCGCAACGAGGTTTCATGGTCTACATTCGTGACGCCTGTTTTCCGGAACTTTGCCGGAGGTTCGCAGGTGGAAGGTGTCGTCAACGGTTTCGACTTGAGCCTTTCGATGGCTCTGCAAGATTATGAAAAGTTGAAAAAGGAGGTGTCCGACGTTATCAGTGATTTCAGCCCAGCATTGGCGTTGCACCTGCTGGGCAAGGTCGGGGCTCTGGGACTCGGAGTGGATTTCGATACCTTCGTAAATATGTATAAGGGAGCGTATAAGATGTTCACCCGGCATGAAACGGCCGCCGGCATCTTCCAGTTCCTGAACAGTCCGAAAGCAATCCTCGCGGCTGCGGAGCACAGCCCTGGTCGCGGGGAGACGGACCGGGAGTATATGGAGCGTATGGCTTATGCCGAAGGGATTGCGGAGGAGGAAATGAAACGGATGGAGACTGCACCTTCCTACCGGTTGGATGACTCAGAGCGCAAAGTACTCCGCAAGATGAAAAAGTGGGAGCGCAACTACCTTGCCTACCGTCAGGCTTCGGCCCTGGGAATGTCCTGGGAGCGGGACAAGTTCGGGAATGTCACGATTCCGGAACTGAAGAGGCTGGACGAGGATTATGAGTCCGCCGTGAAGTGGATGGGGCTTACACGCTCCGGAGAGCCTGTCGATGAACTCAAAAAGAACTGGGATTCGCTGGGCCGGCAGGAGGAGGAACTTACCATCGACATAATCGGAAGAGTCCATGCGATCTATCCTTTCGAACGGGAGTTGGAGAACAACGTCGTCTTCGGGGACGAATATCGGGAGCAGATGAAAGCCCTGGTCAAACTTAAACAAGAGGTGGTAGCATTAGTGGAAAACAACAAATAACAGTAATATATGGCTGAAAAGAGTGTAGACATCCGGCGTTTGCGGGCGTTGGCGTCGGGCAGGAAGAACGGAGCGGCGAAATATCCGAAAGGCGTAATGTCGCAGATCCGCCGCTCGCAGGCGGAGAGGAGCGAGAACATGGACTTGCTGTATGCCTGCCTGAACGACTGGTCGCAGTTGGACGGGAAACGCCGCGATCACGAACGGTTCATGCGTTACATGGGCGGCGATCAATGGAGCGACCTGGTGGCCGATCCGGACAACGCGGGAAAGATGATCCGCGAAGAGGTGTTGATCTCCCGGACGGGGATAACGCCGATCTCGCTGAATATTATGCAGGAGTTCATCCGCAACATCCTCGGGCAGATGCTTTCGAACAAATACCAGTCGGTTGTGAGGGCTCGGCGCAGCGAGGACGACGTGGTGGCCGAAATGCTCACCAATACGTTGCAGGCGTGTCTGGAACTGAACGAAAATCCGACGCTCGACATCAATCACCTGTTCTGCCTGTTGTCGATGGGCATATCGTGGGGAAAGGTGACATATACAGCGTGGGATGAGCGAAACGACACGGACGGAAAAATCTATTTTGTGAATCAGAACCGTATCGGATGGAATCAGGACTGTGAGGACCCGCGCATGTTCGACTTGCGGCGTATTTTCGAACTGCATGACTATACGCCCGGGGAGCTGCTGGCGAATTTTGCCAAAACACCGTCGGACGAGCAGGCGCTGCGCGAACTGTATGCTCCGATGTTCAGCCGCGGAAGCATCGCCGAAACGGTGAATCAGACTGCGGTAGACACCCTTGCGACGCTGGATTTCTGGCAGAACACTTCGGCGCTGAACAAATGCCGCGTGATCGAGGTGTGGCAGAAACTGGGCCGGTGGGTGCTGTGGGTGCATGACCGTGCTACGGCGGACCTGCCGAAAGAGTATTTGGAGGGATTCGATGCCGTGGAGCGGGCCGCGGAGGCCGAGAACGACCGACGCCGCGAGCAGGCGCTGGCCGCGGGGCTGACGGAAGCGGATGCCGAGGATGCGCGGATCGAGTACGAACGCCGGTACGAGGAGTATTGGTATGTTAAATACCTGACCCCGCAGGGGGTATGTCTGCTCGAAATGGAGACCCCTTACAAGCACCAGCAGCATCCGTATGTATTTGCGGCCATGCCGATTGTGGACGGGTTGGCGAAACCGCTGCTGTCGGACCTGATCGACATTCAGCGCAATATCAACCGGCAGCGAACCATGCTCGACGCGATCATCGCCGGAAGCGCGAAAAACACGCTGTTCATCGCCGAGGAGCAGATACCCGCAGACCTGACCCTGGAAGATTATGCCGAGCAGATCGAGCGAATCAACGGCGTGGTGAGATACAAAGCGAAGGCTGGCGTGCCGCTGCCGGAATATCTGTCGCGGAACTCGACGAATATCGGCGTCTGGGAGATACTGAACTTCGACATGCAACAGGCCAAGGAGATCGCCGGACTAACAGGGGCTTTGCAGGGGCAGGTCGCAAAAGCGGGGACACCTTCATCGCTGTATGCCCAGCAGGCGCAGAACGCCCTGTTGAATTTCGTGCTTCTGTTCGATCGCTTCAACGAATTTGGTCGCAAGCGCGACGATAAGCTGCTGAAAGTGCTGATCCAGTACTACGACAAGCGGCGTCACCTGTCCGTGTCCGGGCAGACATACAGCGACGCGGCAGCGGAATACATTCCCGAGAAGGCGCAGGCTATTGCCGACAACTACGCGCTGGTGATCGCGCAGGCCGCGGATGCACCGGTGTTCCGTCAGCGGATCGACGATTACCTGATGGAGTTCGTGAAGCTGGGGATGCCGTTCGACCTGTTTCTCGAAAACACTACGCTGCCCTTCGGCAAGAAACTCGCGGCGCAGATCAAGTCGCTCCGTCAGCAGCAGGAGCAGGGCCAGCAGCTCGATCCGGAGGCGATGGCGCAAGTGCAGTCAGAAGCCTCACAGAGGGCGAATCCGCAGGCTACGGCATTGCTGGCGCGGATGTTCGGGGCGCAATCTTCCGGGCAAGTGCCCGGGATGCCGAACAAGCCCGCGGCATAGGTCAGAAATTTGCATGTGTGCGAACCTCGGTCCTTTTAGACCGGGGTTTTTCGTTGAGGGGAATTTCAACGGGCGGGTCCATGACCGACGAGACTTTCAGGCCGATGGCAGTTGCCATGTAAATATCGTCGTGGAACTTGTCCACGGCGCCGTAGGAACCGTCGGCCTTCTGTTCGTAGGTCATGGCCTCGTCGAGTGCTCGGAGGTCATTCTCGGCGTAAAGCTGGTCGCGGAAACGCCGCTGCATCTGCGTAACCAGGTCGTCCTTCGTCGCTTTGTTGGTGTGGAAGCCGTACCGGGGCGGCACGCCCTCGCGGACTTTCGTGGGGTCGTCGCGCGAATAGATGTTGTCGTAAACGTCCACGATCTCGTCGAGGATTGTGTAGAAAAAATCGCTGTCTTCGGGTTTATGCTTCTTGATGGAGTTGAACTCCGGGACGAACAGCGCGTGGTTGTAGAACTCGGCCAGCTGCACGGCTTTCCAGATGGCGAGGTCCTGGTCCATGTGGAAACGCCACGTGCCGATGCACTCTTCGTCGCCGCCGAAGAGTTTCATGTAGCGGTCGATCACGCGAATCACGGTCCAGTCGGCATCGTCGCTTTTGCCGCCGATGTCCATCGAGACGACATAACGGTTGGCGACATGGCGGCTCTTGTCGGGAAGCGCCCACAGCCACAGCGTGCCCTGCGGGTTCGGAACGAAGGTCAGGGAATCGTCGATGGACTGCGGGCCGTAGGCGGCGTCGGCGATCAGTTCGCCCCGGTGGATCGGGGCGCAGCATTGGGCCGTCATTCGCTGGATGTCGTTCGGGTTATGGACATTGCGGCCCGTAGTGGCGAATGCCTCGGTAGGGGTGGAGGGATATTCGCATCGCATACGCCAGTCGGAAGGCATGGTGCGGCGTTTCTGACGATACCAGTTCAGACCTTCGAGCGTCGCCCCGAGGTTGAAATAATAAATTTCCTCTTCGGTCATGCTGCGCACAAAGTCGGACTTTTCCTGCTCGGTACGGAAACGGCGGTAGTAGAGGTCGATCTCGAACCAGGCGACAAAGACGGGTTTAAAGCCGTTTTCACCTTTCTCCGCTTTAATCCAGGTATCGTGAAAATAGTTGCCGACGCCCTTTGCCGTGCTTTCCAGCACGACGCTGGTGTAGGGATCGTCGGGGATGGAACCGACGACGCTCTGGATTACGTCGGCGGCCTTGCGCTTGGGGGTGTCCTCCCACAGTCCGACCTCGGTGCAATGGGCCAGTTTCAGGTCGTCGGAGCGCAGCGCCTCGGGATTCTGCACCGAGCCGATCGAGACGACGGCCCCGCGTTCCTCCAGCTGCCGGTTGGACTGCGAACCCTCGAAATTCTGGAAACGGACCGGGAACACCTCTTTCGGGTGGTATTGCGCCATGCGCGAATACATGGCCCGCACGTTGCGTGCCTGGTCCTTCTGATGGGCGACGATGCAGCTGTTCCAGTTGATGCGGTGGAATAGCTGAATCCACGCATAGAAAAGCTGGACGAGGGTGGAACCGCCCCACTGGCGGGCTTTGAGGACGATCACGCGGATCGGCTCCCCGGCGAAAAGGGCCGCAATCAACTCGTTGAGTAATTTTAACTGCGGCCGCCGCAGAACGAAGAGGATGATTTTCCCCGATTTCTTGTCTTTGATCCGGGCGCACGTCGCCGCCCAGTATTCGAAATCGTAATTGATGCGCTCGCCGTTGAGGAAATCGCAGCACTTGTCGAACGACAGACCGTTCCGTGCGGCGAAGGCCGCAAGCGACCCGGCCTCGGCGATCTGTTGGAAAACGGGCGTCCGGTAGAGGTAGTCGGGAACGAGGATGAAACGCTCGGTGTCGATCCGCAGTTTCTCGCGCGGGATGGGGGAGCCGGCCCCCGTAAGCGGGTCGTATTTTTCGAAAAGGCGGCGGTTATGGTCGTCGTTCTCCCGGAGCACCTGCCGGATGCCCTCGGGGGTTCTAACCTCGGTTATCACTTTCCCGCAAACAGCTGTTTATTATTTTCTGAATGTATTTCGGAGCCATCGGCGGAATCATGTCCCGTGCGATGATCCGGGCATAGTAGAGCTTGCCGATATGCTCTGCACGAAGGGAATTCTCGCTCTTTTCCTTTTTCAGCAGTTCGAGGTATTTCCGGTAAATCTCCCGGTGCTTGTTGCGAATGAACTCCTGACGTGTCTGCGGTTCCTGCCTTATATCCATTGTCCGTGGAATTTTTTTGTGCTTTCGTAGCAAAAGTAAGTGATTTAATTTACTTATCAAAAATATAGTAAATAATTACATTTACAACGAAAAGTTATTGAACTCGTTTTTTCGACTTAAAAACAGACAAAAAGATGGCAAAGAAAGACGACAAAGAGCAGCAGGTTCCAGAAACAGATATTTTGGAAGCCGCAGCAACAGCAGCAAAGGAGGCTGACGAAGCAACGCCGGTTCCGGCAACGGAACGTCCGGCGGGACGGGTTCGGGCTTTTATGCTCGCAAAATTCCCCGATCGACCCTGGGAGGACGATGCGGAACTGGAAAACGGTGTGGCCGACTGGTTGGAGGAGGCCGACAAGTCGCTGGCGGATTACCGGACGGCTGACGAGAAAATCCGTAGCATCGCGGAAAAATATCCCGAGATCATGGCGATTGCCGATGACCTGGCGAAGAATCCAGGGATGCCTCTCGGAGTGGCGATCCGGCGCAATATCGACGAGGACGAGTTGGAAGTCGGGGAGGACGATCCGGGTTTCGAGCAACTGCGCAAATCCCGGGAAGAACGTGCGTCGCGCCGTAAGGCCCGCGAGGAGTATCAGCAGCAACTCGACCGGAATCTGGAAGCAAGCCGTGAGATTGTGGAAAAGTATCTTGCCGACAACGAAATGTCGGAGGAGGAGGCCGCAGCGCTCGGCAAGTACGTGGACGACATCATGGAGGCGTATCTGGACGGGCGGCTGACCGTGGATGTGCTCAACATGTTCCGCAACGCCATGAACTATTCGAAAGACGTGGCCGATGCCCGTGAGGTCGGAAAGGTCGAAGGGATGAATGCCAATATCGACGCCGAACGGCAGCGCAGACAGGAGGCGACGGACGGGTTGCCAGGTCCTGGAAGCTCGACGGGGCAGATCGCACCGCCCGCACCGGCGGAGCCAAGCGACATGATCGACGAGATACTGAAACGGAACGAACGGCGGTACAACATGCTGAAGTAATCACAAGAAAAAATACAACAGAAAATCAAACTTTCAAACAGATCAGAACATGAAAACCAAAAAAATTCTTTTCGTAGCAGGAACCATCTGCTTCGTTGTGCTGCTGGCGATGGCCGTGGTGGCGCAGGACTACATTTTCGAACTGCTGTCGGGCGGCGGTGGCTGCGTGATGGCTGCATTCGCCGGAGCTCCGGAGGAACAGACCGTGCAAGGCGTCGTTGGAACCGTGAAGGACGAATCCCAAACGGACGGATTCGTGCGTCAGGAGGTGAACAAACCGACGTTTAGTCAGAAACTGGCGAAGATTTTCCCGTCTCGATTCCCGATGGACACCATTTTGCGCGAGATCGGCACCGGAACCACCAAATCGGACATTTACAAATATCCGTCAGTCGTTGCACGCGGCGTCCAGGCAAAGGTCAAGGAACTGAGTACGGAAGCGACGGCACCGGATGTGGCGACGATCAAAATGGTATCGGTGCATGCGCTGTCGCTCAACGGCAACCTGCTCGTCCCGAACTACACTGCGACCGGATCGGACGCTGTGGCGAAAAAAGTCTCCAGCGGGGTGTCGCCCCTGCCGCTTGTGCTGCACATCGTGGAGATCGACCGTTCCGCCAAGACGATCAAGGTCTATCCGGTCAATGCTTCGAAAGTCCCGGCATTCGAAGCCGACACGACGTTCTACCGTATGGGCAGCGCGATGGACCAGGAGGCGGCCCGTTCGAGCGATCCGACTGTGATGCCTACCTACGACGAGAACTACGTGCAGACTAACATGTGTACAATCTCGCAGCTCTTTGCCCAGGAGGTGCAGGAGAAGGAGACCGAGTGGGGCATGGCCGACATGAAGGAGATGGCGCTCTTCGACTTCCGCTATCAGAACGAGATGAACGCCCTGTTCGGCGTGAAGCGCGAGCTGGTAGACCCGATCTCGCAGAAACCCAAGTACATGATGGACGGTATCATCCGCAAGGTCGGAAACACGCTGGTGCGCGACGCCGAGCAGAGTGTCGAGAAGTTCCTGATTCACGCCGTAGCCAAGACCTTCGACGCCAACAACGGCTCGGACACCCGCGTGATGTTCTACGGTTCGGAGTTCGGCATCGGGTTGAGTGAATCGGCGACCTTCCAGAAGCAGCTCGAAGCAGGAAAGACCGTCATGAAGTTCGGTATTACCTGGAACGAGGTGGAGACCAACTCGGGACGCCTGCTCTGCAAGATGCACACCGGGTTGGCTCTGGCTGGGTACGGAAGCGCCGGACTGATCCTCGATGTGGCCAACGTGCGCAAGGTCGAGCAGTTGGCGCTCCAGACCAAAGACCTCGACCTCGACACTGCGGGCGAGCGCCGTTCGAAGGACACCCGTGTGCTCGAAGCCTTCACGATGGAGGTGACGAACCCCGACACGCATACGCTGATGTTCCTCTAAACACGAACCGCGGGCGGGGGAGCGATCTTCCGCCCGCATTAAATTCGATTCATATATGGCAAGTACTACGATTTTTCGGTTGAGGTTCAACCGCAACTATACCACTTTCGTCAAGACCGGACGAGGTATTGTGAAAGTGGATTTCTCGCCGATCGTCATGTTCGGTCGCACGGAAAACAGCCAGTTCGGAACGGCCGATCCGGAGGTGGTCGAAGCGCTGAAAAAACACCGGGATTTCGGCTCGCTCTTTTTCATTGAGGAGGAGGGAAAAACGATTCCCGACAAAGAGGGGATTGAAGCAAGGGGCATAGGGAACACGGATGTCGCCACCGGGACGAAAACGGACAAGGAAGAAGCCCCCGACAGCGAGACCGGAACCGAAGACAACCTGACGCACGAAAAGAGTGTCACCAGCAAGAACAAGGCGATTGCCTACCTGCTGGAGAAGCACGGCGCGACGTTCTCGCAGACCTCCGACATCGCAGCGATGAAGGAGGAGGCACGGAATGTTTATAATATAGTATTCGACAACTGGGAATAATCCGAAGATGGCTTTACGGGACGACATAAAAGAGAAGGCGTTGGTGTGCATTGACGAGGTTTATACCACGTCGGAGGCTGGCAACGCCTCCTTTTTTCCGGTCGACAGGGTGCTCGACGAAGCCGCCCGGTGGGTGGTTCACGCCGTGCCGCTGAAAGCGCTCGGACCCGGAACGGATTTATCGGTGCAGTCGCTGGAAGCCCGGGAGGACGGAACGGGATCGCTGCTATTGCCGGAAGATTTCATCCGGCTGCTTCGATTCCGGATGAAAGGGTGGTGCCGCCCCGTGATTATTCCTATTCGAGACACGGACGAACGGTATGCCCAGCAGTTCAATCCCGTGCTCCGCGGCGGAGACTGCAAGCCTGTTGTGGCATTATGCGAGGACGATCGTCGGCTGGAGTATTTCAGTTCGTCGAAAGGTGCCGGGGCCACGGTCGAAGAGGCTCGTTATTTCGGGTTCACGGAGGTGGACGACGACTATCCCGAGCGACTGGCCGACATTACAGCCTGGAAAACGGCGGAGTTGGTGATGGCTGTGATGAACGACATCGCGGCCATGCAGATATGCGCCGGCAAAGTAGCTGAAATACTGCAACTGTTATGAAAACATACCATGTGACGCTGCAGGTGCAGGATATATTGGACGAGTGCATCAATCAGGTGGCGCTCGATTTTCGGGCGCTGCGAGTAAATGATGCGGCAGCTGCCGACAAATACTACGACGATTATATGCTTTCAACGGACGAGAAAGATCCCTTTGTCGTGGAGTTTCAGTCGGTGGCGGCGGAGTTATGCGCCCGGTTTCCGCTGTCGGTGCGTGCATGCACGCTGACCGAGGACCGGTTTGCAGCCGACGTGACGATAGCCCGCGAACTGCCGCGGCAGATCATGGAACGGAGGATGAAGGATTACATGAAAGCTACGATGCTGGCATGGTGGTATCGGTTGCGCAATCCGGATTTGTGGCAGAAGCAGGCCGAGCAGGCCGAGACCGCAGGGGAGGAGTTGCGGTCGTTGTTTGCGCCGAGTTGCACCACACGCCGGTTGCGTTATTTCTGATGGGGCATTATGAAAAACATTCGCATAGGTAAGGACATTCGGGTCCGCTGGTCGGTGTTGACCAACAAGGAGGCGCTTTCATTCGAAGGACGTGACCTGAAGTTGCAATGCCATACGCCGTTCCATACGACCGAGGAGGTCGAATTTACGCGCAGCGGGAACGTGTTGGAATTTGTCGTTCCGGGCATAGGCCAGTCGAGGGTTGGAAAATACAGCTTCACGCTGTGGGAGAATTTCGGCAAAGAGGGGCAGACGGCGGTGGATTGCTGTGATGCTTTCTGTCTGGTGCGGACTACCTGCGACGAAGGCGGAAGCGACGATAGCAACCTGGCGACAGAATCAGTCAACCTCGAAACGTCGAACCTCGAACTGTTGACGACGGGGAGTCTGCCGCAGGTAAAGTCAGAACAGTTCTGTATTCATACCAAGAAGAGCAACGTTTCTCCGGTGAAAGGAGCAACAGTCGGACCTTATGATTTTTACACGGTGATAGAAGGGGTTGCGGATGAGGATCTGCCGCTGCTGGCCGATTCGGGGACGTACCGCCTCGTATTGATGCAGGAGCGGAAGCATGCAGGCGAGGGCCGCAGGTGGCGAATCCCGATGCTTCCCTATGTTCAGGCAGAACCCACCGGACGAGACGTCCTCAGCACGATTGCCGAAACCGACACATGGTGGCCGGTGACCGGACGGATCGTTCCGTGGTTCCGCGATGGTCGGAAATTGAATCAGGTATTACCGCTGACGATCTCTCCGACTAAAAAACGGTTTGCCGCGACCCGGAACATAAAACACCGTATCGGCGTGGCACTGTTCAGGAAAACGGGATTCGGCGGTGAAGGATGGACGCGGATTTCCAACATAGCGCACATCGAACTGATTGTGGTTAAAAGGGCATCGCCCGAACCTGTTATCCGTGTTGCTGTAATATCATAACCCATAAAAAGAGTGCTGTGAATACCCTCGGTTGTGTCTTTCAGTATATTATCGCTTCATGTAGCTCGTTATAGAACGTACTCTTTTTTTTTGCAGCCAATAACATCTAATTGATCTTTCTTTTTTTTTGAACTATTTTGAAGTCAGGCAATTATGCAGCATTCCAATACTGATATATCTCATTGTGAACCGACAAAATCTGTCAAACAGGGCGAATGTCTGACGGGAATAGCCGGTTTGACGGGAAGCGCAGGCCCTGTCATGGACATTGAAGAATATACAATATCCTTTCTTATCAGCGGAAAATATAAGGAATTACGCTTTTCTACATCACCGCGTGAAGGGGTTTATCCGTTGGAATTACAGGACGATGGAACGGTGGTATTTCAAATTGATGGTGATATGACACGTTGTATGATCGGAAAATATTTTGTCGAATGCAAAATTACGAAGGGGGATAAGGTCATTGTCAGCGATAAAGCCTTTGCTTTCGAAATTGTGGAATCCAGAATCGGAATAATTGACAATTTATGACAAACAACATGCAAAAGCCCGAAAACCTGGTATTAAAACTTGACGGAGGCGATTCGTTACCGAAATCCGTGTGTCTGCATTTTGAATCTTCCGGATGGATTCTCGGTACTGAAGCGAAGATTAAAGAGGCCGAGTCGAAACGGGTGGAGGCTGAAATGGGCCGGGAATCGGCCGAGCAGCTGCGCGTCTCTGCCGAAGGACAACGTGTTTTGGATGAACAGACGCGCATACGGAATGAATCGGCCCGCCAGGTAGCCGAGTCGAAACGGGTGGAGGCTGAAATGGGCCGGGAATCGGCCGAGCAGCTGCGCGTCTCCGCCGAAAGGCAACGTGTTTTGGATGAACAAGCGCGCATGCAGAATGAATCGGCCCGTCAGGCAGCCGAAACCCAGCGCGAAGAGGATGCTGCCAAAGTGATCGAGGATTGCGTAATCGCCTCTGAAAAGGCTGATCAGGCAGCGAATGAAGCCTCGACTGCCGCAGGGGAAGCTATTGCGGCTGCCGGCATAGCGAAAGAAGCAGCAGCTTCGGCAGATGAAGCCGCTGCCATAGTAGTCGAGGCAGTCGCAAAGGCGGATATAGCAGCAACAGCGGCTAACGATGGGGCCAAAAATGCAAACTCGGCCGCGGAGAAAGCCGACACGGCAGCCGATTCCGCCAATGAAGCTGCGAGAAATGCTGCTGTTGCTGCCGAAACGGCCACTAACGCTGCGTCGAGTGCTAATTCTGCCGCTGGCAAAGCCGACACCGCGTCCACCAACGCCGACCGGCAGGCTGCGCGTGCGGAATCTCTGGCCGACCACCCTCCGAAGATCGTAACGGCCGACGATACGAATTACTGGGCCTTCTGGGATGAAGAGGCGAACGACTATATGACCTCGTCCGTCCGCTCGGATGGCGGTCCGATCTTCGCCACGTTCGACATTGATCCGGCGACAATGCTCCTGGGCGTGAATTACCAGCCCGGCTACGGCCATGGTTCCGAGTTCGAACTCAAGGATGACGGGCATTTGTATTACGAAATTAACGACTGACAGATATGGCAAAGACAAATTTAGGGAAAGTGGGCCTTACGCCCAAAAAGGCGTATTCGGCGAGCATTACATACGAGCGCCTGGACTTCGTTACAGCGGGCGATTCGTCCTACGTTTCACTCCAAGACAATAACCTCGGACACCCGGTGACGGATGGGGCTTGGTGGCAGGTTTTGGCCTCCGGGGCCGCTTCGACGGAAGCCGCAACCGCCGCCCTCGCCGCTGCCGCCAAAGCTCTCGAAGCCGCCGAAGCGGCCGCCCCCGTCGTTGTCAACGTCGAAGGTGCGGATGTCACGATCAACGTCGAAGGCAACCACAAATACATCTGCGGGGAGCTGACCTCGCTGACGCTAACGAGCATTCCGACGTCTACGAAACTCTCGATCATCCGCTTCGCGTCTGGCGCTACGGCCACGCAGTTTGCATACCCCGAAGGCACGAGCATCACGGGCTGGAGCCAGCCGCAACCGAATACGAACTACAGCCTCTTCATCTGGGAGGGCGCGATAACGATGGTCTACGATGAATAGCTTCTACGAATATTTTGCCGCACAACAGAAGATGGCCGCCTTTCGGCAGGCCAAGCGGCTGCAGCGCGGGGTGAAGTTGGGGTATAAGCAATTCGGTAATGGCGTAAATGACACCAGATTTGAATCTGCGCCAATTCCTATTGGTACCTCTGATTTCAGTTTGGAGCTGTATATGAACTCTTATGGGTCGAATCAGAGTTATCCATTTGCTTTTAACAAGAGAGTTTATTCGGTCTACGCAAAAGGAAGTATATTTTTACACAATTCTAACTCCTATGAGAATGGAATATATTCTATTCTCATGGAAGCCCCGGCAGATGAAGAGTCTAATGCAGATAGTATATATCCTTCTTGGCAAGCCCCGACTGCGGACGAGAAATATCTGCTGACTATTACCCGTCAAGGCACGACGGTAAAGGTCTACATCAATGGCGAATTGAAGGCCACCAAAGAGCAGAGCGAAGTCAAGGACTTGGGCGATCTGCAACTCGCTATCGCCAACTCCTCGGACGTAGGTTTCGTCCGGGTGTGGAATATGTGTCTTTCGGCTGATGATGTTACCGCACATTACAACAACGGCGACCCGATGGGGTATGTCGTGCTGAAGAATTTAAGAATACCGCAACTCATATTCCCGTTACCTTCATATACCGAGAGTAAAAATACATTCACTTCTAATAGTCCTGGAGTCGATAGTAATACGACTTTTGATAACCCGGCAGAGAACGGATTTTCCGGACCCTTCATTAGATGCGAGGCAATTAGCAAAATCTCTATGTTCTGCGCCTATCGCGGAACATCACCCGAAGCGATATCGTCTCCTATCAGATTGAAGGTTGAGTACAGGTGCAATGTTGATATTTATAGAGACTTGGCCCGTACAAATCTTATCCTCACTTCCAATGAGGGTGACGCGAAGGAGGCTTATATAAACTATGCGCCCAATGTAAGCGCATATCTTATATCTGCGAATAACCCGGACGCGTACTTGGAGATACGAGTCCTTTCGATAGAGGCTATCGGTGTTCTCGCCGAGTACCTGCCGCAGAATCTGATGTACGGACGGGACGACAAGACGATCGCAACCTCATGGCTCGACAGCGCGAAGCAGCTCCCCTTATCCGACGAGTACATGGAGCCGCTGTTTCAGTCAATCGGCGGCTATGACATGACGGCCAACGGTGCGCCGGAGATACTCTACAACGAATAACTAAATCAACCACTATGGAATACGCCAAACTTGAAAACGGATATTTGATCCCGGCCCCCGGCGAGGTACGGCAGGACGGGATGTTCATCATGAACCCCGGGCTGGAGATCCTCGGCCCGATGGGGTACAAACCCGTGGAATATACGGAGCGCCCGGAGATCACGACCCCGGGCAACGATCTCCGCGAGGTCTACACCGAAGAGGCGGACCGCATCCGGGTCGGCTGGGAAGAATACACGTCTGTACCGGAGCCCGATCCCGAACAGTTGCGGGAAATGGCCTACCGGGCCGAAGCGGATCAATATCTGATGGCCTACGAGGGCTATCTGGCCGAGGGCAAGATACTCGAAGCCGACGAGCAGAAGGCACTCTATCTTGCCAAGAAGGCCGAGATCAGGGAGCGGTTCCCGGATAAGTAACCTGTCGGTCGAACTCTCGAAATACCACAAATATATGAAAAGACTTATCAATAAACTCATCGGATGGCTCAACGCCATCGCTAAAGACAAATACCAACACTTCGCAGTCGGGGCGGTCATCGCCTCCGCGGCGTTGATCGTGGCCGTGCCGTTGGGCGCCTTGTGGCGGTGGCTGCCTTTGATTGTGTCGATGATCGCCGTCCTGACGGCCGCCGTTGTCAAGGAGCGCAAGATCGACCCGAAAGCCGACATGCAGGACATTCTATGGACGCTCGCAGGAGGTGCCGTAGGATGGATGGCCTTCGTCGTGTTTACCCTAACTGCGAGATAAGATGAGCCGCCTGACTGAAATAATCGTTAACCTCGGCTGTAAACTGGGCGAGATATTCCAGACAGTTTATGGCTGGATCGCGGCGGCCGGCATTTTTGTTATGAACTTCTTTGCAGGATACGAGACGGCCATCAATGCCGTCGTGATTTGTGTGGCGCTCGATACCGTCTGGGGAATCGCGGCGCAGATCAAACGCGGGCATTTCGCGCTTTCCGAGTTGGGGCGGCACGGCATGCTGTCGAAACTGGCGCTGTATGCTTCGGTGATCGTTGGATTCGTGCTGCTCGAACGCATGGCCAACCTGGAATCGCAGCTCGCGGTGATCGCCATATGCACGCTGATCTGTCTGGTGGAACTTTGGTCGATGGGCGGCTCGGCGCTGATCGTGAACCCGAAGATGCGGTTCCTGCGCATATTCCGCGAGGTGCTGGCCGGGGAGGTCGCCCGCAAGATGCAGGTCCCGGTCGACGAGGCTAAAAAGTATTTGGGCGGCAGCACAGGAAAACTAACCAAGAATTAACCAACATGGCAAGAAAAGAACAGATTGAATTCGTACGGAAGATTTATCCCGCTGCGGCCCGGCTGTATCGCTCCGGCGGGGTGCATCCGCTATTCGTGACGGCGCAGGCCGCGCTGGAAACAGGATGGAAGATTAAAGGAATCGGCAACAACATCTTCGGGATAACGAAGGGAAGCAGTTGGACCGGCTCGGTGTCGCTGGAACTGACGACCGAATATTTCAAGACCCCGAGCGTGAAGTTCAAAGCCCCGGAGCGGGTCGTGTCGATCGAACACGTCGGACCATGCAAATACAAATACCTGGTCTATCGGTATTTCCGGAATTTCGCATCGCTCGACGAGTGCCTCGACAACCACCTGGAACTGCTCCGCAAACCGGGATATGCCGATGCGTGGCCCTACCGGGACGACCCGAAAGAGTTTGCCCGGCGGCTGGTGGACGACACCGGGGCGAAGTACGCTACGGCACCGAACTACGCCGAAGTGATGGCGGGCATCATCGACACCGTGGAACGTATCGTAAAGACTGAAAGTTTTCTTTAACAGTAAATATTAAAACGTATGAAATTCTCCGAAATCATCGACCGGCTCAACGAGGGAAAGGCGGTCGCCCGTTTTTCAAGTCCCGCATGGGCCGGCAAGTTCATCGTCAAACAGATTCCGCAGACAATACCGGCGGAAGTCGTTCCCCGCATGACCAGTTTGCCGGATCATGCGAAAGCCGTTATCGGAACAATAGGGGATGGCAGCATATCGTATCACGACCAGGTGCTGATCATCGAAGCAAACGACGACTGCTCGAAATCCTATGCAACGTCCTACATCCCCACATGGGAGGATATTTTCGCTGACGATTGGCAGGTACTATGAAACGGTATCTGATTATAGCCCTTTGGGTGCTATCGGGATTGTTGTGGATCCAAACGGTCCGCCTGCGAGGCGAACGGGCCGAGCGCAGGCGTGTCCAGTCCAACAACGAGGTATTGACCGACAGCGTGGAGTTCTACCGGACGGCCAGCGGCAAGCACGCCGCATCGCGTCAGGTGCTCGAACTCCGTGCCTCGGAACTGGAGCGATATAACGCTCAACTGGCCGCCACGGTCCGGGAACTGCGGATCAAGGCCCGGCGGCTGGAGGCGGCGGCCATGACGGCCACGCGGACCGAGGTGCAGATCACGGCACCTCTGGAATCCGCAGGCCCGCAGCTGACAGCGTGGGAGAAATACGGCGCAGGGGTGCGAAGGGCCGCCGATTCGGTAAAAGTGGCCCTCGATCGGGAATTCTCTGGGCTGCCGAAAGTCCCCGAAGTGAAGGTTTTCAGGTGGTCGGACCGCCATGTGAGCGTGGACGGGATGATCCGGGCCGATTCGGTGAGCTGCCACGTCGAAAGCATCGACACGCTCCAGCAGGTCGTCCACCGGGTTCCGCGGCGGTTCCTCTTTATCCGATGGGGGACGAAGGCAATACGCCAGGAGGTCGTGTCGTCGAATCCCCACACAAACATTGTCTACACCGAATATATCGAACTTAAAAGGAAAAAACGATGAAAATTATTTATAACAATATAATACCGTTCGGGCGATTCACAGCTTTGACGGTGTTGTTTTGGTTGTTCATCAAGCGAGGAAAGGAGCTGACCGAAAGACTGTATAACCATGAAAAGATACACATGCGGCAGCAGCTGGAAATCGTGGCGGCATGCCTTGTAATCAACGCGGGACTTATCTCTATGACGGGAGGGTCGTGGTGGTGGATGATGGTTTCTATTCCGGCACCGTTCATCATCTACGGCATTTCAGTCGGCATCGAGATCCTGCTGCCGCCTTACGATCGGGCCTATGGCAGCAGTTGCTTCGAAACAGAGGCCATCTACAACGAGCACAGACGATCGTATACTCGTCTCTGGTGGAAGCATCTGTTCGCTTGGATAGGGTATATCTCCAATAGAAAATATCCTTATATCCCGCACAGCGAACGTCCGCCCATGCAAGACTGATAAATCCATAATATAGGGGGGGCATGAAAAAGCCCCCGCCTTCGTCTCTGGCTATCTCTCGACATCCCCAGAAACGACGAAGGTGCCAACACACCACGACAGAGGCAATAAGCCTTTGGGTGTGTTGGCACCTATTGTTTTGTTGAGAGATGTTACAAATATAAAAACTTTTCCGGATATGTGCAAAACTGCAGTTTTTGACCGGGTCATGGGATTCGTTTCGCGTGAGACCGAAATACCCGTGGGGAGAATTACAGGAGGCGGTAAAACGCGTGAGGAAGTAGATGCCCGGTATTTGGCCGTCTATTATCTTAAAGATGAAGGTCTTTACGAATCCGACATCGCCCGCATGCTCCGCATAACACGGCAGGCTGTGGGGGCCATTTTGCGCCAGTTTGAAACACGCCGCAAGCAAAACGGGAAAATCTTTGAAATAACATTTATTCGTATCGGCAACGCCTTGAAAACTGATTGATTGCCTTCGAGCACGCCTATTCGGACCTTTGTTATGCGGGAACCATCAGTATGTTCCCGTCTCAATCGCCGAAGAGAAAAGAGGCGAATGAAACATGTGTATATACATGGAAGGTGATTATTTAACCAAAGGTGACGCCGCTCTTTGGGCTGACGCTAAAGACGGTCGCCGTAGCTATTGCGACGATTACGGTCGTCATCATGGCCGCGGTATGGCCGCCACGGGTATCGGCCTGGCGGCAGGCTTGGGCGGCGGTGCCCTGCTGTTGGCTTTGGCCGGGATCTGGGGTGCGAATCAGGCATCGAAAGCCCGTTACAAGGCTGCTGAAAATGCAGCTGCAGGCAATGCCAAGTCCATCGACATCCTCGCCCAGACGCAGCTCCAGGATCGTCTGTCGCGTGAAACGTGGCAGAACAATCACGCGCCTACGATCAGCCAGTACGTCGACGTACGTGCCGGAGCAGGCGCGGGGGCAGGCGCCGGAGCAAATGCCCTGGCCGCTGCTGAAGCGATGGCACTTGCCAGTGCAATCAACAACAACAGCAATGGCCTGAATTCGGCTATCGGAGGTTGCAATTTCCTCCGCGTGGCCCGCTACTCGGCTCCCAAGCCGTGCGGGTGCGACACGTGTCAGGATTAGCGCCTGCAGGGTGGGATGGGAAACCGTCCCACCCTTACCCTTAAAAACCGCTACGATATGTTGTTCAACAGAAAAGAATTCCATAATATGGAAATGATACGCACAACCTCCAAAGATGCCTTAAAACGATCCCTTATGCAAATGTATCAAGGTGATGTGGCTACAATGGAACGGATGTATGATTTCTATATGAAGGATATGCAGAATGTTCCGGACTTCGATCCGGTGGCTCCTTCAATGCTTCAGCAGGCAAAAACCACGATTGGAGACCTTTTCGGTTGGGCCGATGCCAATCAGGAAAAACTTGTGGGAGCTTATAACCTTTTCCGGGCGATGAAAAGCGGAGAGCCTATAAGCGCCGTTAGTGCTTCCGCTCCCGTCGCAGATGTTCCACCTCTACCGAAATTGTAAGCCATGCAACCCTATAAGATTGAAGTATACATATATGCTGAATCCGAGCAGGAAGCCCGTGAAGTGCAGCAGGCAGCCTATGATTTCGTGAACGAGAACTACCAGCATGGAGGACTCGTCACGGCATCCAAACTCAAAGACCTGCTCGTAAAATACAAGAACAATTTTTTCGTGCAAAACTTTCTGAAACGATGAGTGAGACTACGAATCCCCAGGAGACGCGTCAACCGCGGAACATCTTCGAGCAGACACTGTTCGGCGTGCAGGTAACCAATGACAACATAGTCGCAATTCATGCCCGTATGGACAACATGGAGGCAAAAATCAATGCGATATATGATGCCCTCTATCCAACATCCGAGCCTAACGTTCCCGGCGCGGATGACAAGAATAAGACAGTAGGGAACAATACCTAATAAATTCATATCCATGAGTTGTAACAAAATTCAAGCGGCAGTTATTACGCCTGTGCTGGCTGCCGGATCGGTGACCTCGCCGTACTTCTACCAGGTCAACATCACCCAGCGGCTTTGCTTTCCGACGTGCGCAGACAACATTCCGGTGTTCAATCCGCAGTTCTCGCTCAAATCGTTGTCCCAGGTTGGGACAGGACGATATGTGGCCACCATCCATGTCGAGGGCATCATCTCCTATGTTCCGTGTAACGGCGGCTGCGGATGCACCAAGCAGCAACCTCTCTCGCAGGATTTCACGATTCCTATTCAGTCGGCATCGACACCCACCGTAACCATCGAGCAGGGAGCCGCGATGAACGCCGTGGCGGCATCAGCCTGCCAGCCGTGTAGCCGGACATTTGTATCGGAGACGCCGATCACCGTAACGGTGGCTACGGCCGCAGCACCAACAGCGTAGCGGTATGCTGTGGATAGCCCTATTCGCAATGGTGTGTGCAACCATAGCACAACACCTCGGACTGGCTGAAAAGGTAGCACAAATCGGCAACCAGATCATGGAATGCCCGAAATGCCTATCGTTTTGGACCGTATTGGGAGTGTTGCTTTGCTACGGGTGTAACATTCTCCTTGCGATAGGGCTATCTTTATTGGCTGCCTATGCGGCTAATTGGATGGGATTTGTATATATGGAATTGAACAATATCTATTCAAAACTATGGCAAAGAACAACAAACAAATCGAAAACGGAATCCCGAAAACGACGGAAACGCCGATAACAATAACTAATGCTCCGGTTCTGATTGGAAGCTACAAACCGCTTCCCCGCGTTCCGGCGTGTAAAAACTGTTGAAACATGACTTCAATCGAATTAAAAGAACGCTATGGACGGCTGCATGACAAGGTGGCCAGAATGGACGATGAACATGCAGAAAAAGTGTTCATTGGAGCCCAGATGTGGGCATTCGGTAAGATAGCGGAATCGTCGCCGACTGTTGCCGAAATATGGCTCGGGAAACTGGAGGCTGTCTGCTGGAACAACTACTTGTCAGATGCCGAGGCAAAGATGATCGCCACAAAACTCGTAAACCAAGATGGAAGCATCGGAGCTAAATGGAGCAAGGACGCATTCCTGCAGACCGTGGAAAAACTGGGCAGAGACATCGAAAAAGAACCGTATTACAACGAAAATGCCTTATGGGTTACAGCTGTAATGATATACAGCGATCACGCCAAGAGTATCGCCGAAGATATGGGGCACACTTCGCCGTCTGATATTCCGTCCGAAAAAATGGCACTATCATGCTATCGAAAAGCTGTGGAAAAACTATGCGACAAGGATCGGAAGCACTTTATCCGAGAGTATTTCGAAGGCGAACTGATGTAAGAAAAAACATTTGCATTACTTTGAATGAAGAAATGACATACTGGATGTCGCAGCTTGAAACAAGCGAGTGCACTGCCCCGATGTTCGCTTTGGTGATCGCGCGGCTGATGGCGTCAATGTAATCAAGAAAAACTGTCGCTATTGACTAAATAAAAATCGGGTGAAAAGATTCAAAGTGATTTGTTGCATTTGTTGTATTAAAAAACTGTAATTAGAGTATGTATTTGGTTGAATTAATTAGACGTTGATCGGTGTGTCACGCATTTTAATCAACGATATTCTAAATATGGTAAAATAAAAGTACTCCCGGCAGCTCAACACGAAAAGGCGGTCATGCGACCGCCTTTTTCGTGCATACGTTTGTTTAGCGGATCTTGCGGTGTGAGATGAGCGCGGCGATCCACAGCAGGATGACCGAGCCGATGACGGCCGTCGCCAGACTGCCCAGCGTGCCGACGGGAACCCATCCGAAGAGCGAAAAGAGCCAGCCGCCCAGTACGCCTCCGATAAGCCCGACGATCAGGTTGACGAAGAGTCCCGAACCTCCTCCCTTGACGATCAGGTTGGCGATCCATCCGGCGGCCAGTCCGATCAGCAGATACCATAGAAAATACATAGTCTTGCATTTTGGAACGCTTTTCGGAGTGCAAAATCCGTACCCGGCCGGGCCGGGGCGTTTTATAACGCCTTTTTCAGCGCTTTTGCCAGCTGATCGGGACACGACGTGCCGCGGCCCCGGCAGTCGATGCCTTCGAGCCGGGCGACGGCTTCCGCTGCCGTCATCCCGCGCACGAGCGCCGCGATTCCCTGCTGGTTGCCGTGGCAGCCGCCCGTGAAGGAGACGCTTCGGACGACGCCGTTTTCGAGTTCGACGTCGATTTGCCGGGAGCAGGTTCCCTGGCAGACGTGTGTTATTTTCTGTGTCATGGAGTTACGATTTTCCGGTTTGCGGGGGCGAAGATACGAAATTCGGAGCCTTTCACAAAATGTTGAAAACTTCCTGCTCCGGAATTTTGAAAGTCGGGGAATAATGGAGACTTTTGTGACCCGCAAAGGTATCCTTCGTCCCGCCGGGGCGGAGGATAAGAGGGAATCGGGTGCGAATCCCGGACAGTTCCCGCTGCTGTATGCACTTCAATGCCGCAGGCGAATCGTCGAGCCACTGTCCCGCTGGGGACGGGAAGGCCGCCTGCGGGTCGGTGCGAGTCAGAAGACCTGCCTTTGCGCATGCAATGTCGGCCCTGCGGGGAAACGGGGCCTGTTGTGAAACGTATATACTCATATTACAATGGATTACACGCAGATTTCCATCATCAAACGTGATGGTAAAACCGAGCCTTTTTCTCTGGATAAAATCGTCCGCGCCATCACGAAGGCCTTTCGCGCGGGCGGCATAACGGACGAGGGGCAGGCCGTCGAGCAGATCGCATCCGACGTGGCGGCGGCAATTACGAAGGCCGAGATTTCGGTCGAGGAGATTCAGGACATGGTCGAGGAGCGGCTGATGAAACGCAACCCCTCGATCGCCAAACGTTATATCATCTACCGCGAGTGGCGCAACGTCGAACGCGACCGCCGCTCGTCGATCAAGAGCGTCATGGACGGCATCGTGACCGTCGAGAAGAACGACATCAACCTTTCGAACGCCAACATGTCGTCGCACACGCCCGCGGGGCAGATGATGACCTTCGCCTCGGAGATCACCAAGGACTACGCCCTGAAATATCTGGTGGGCGTGCGCCACGGCCGCGCCCACCGCGACGGGGACATTCACATTCACGACCTGGACTACTATCCCACGAAGACCACGACGTGCATTCAGTACGATCTGGGTGACATCTACGAACGGGGATTCTCGACGAAGAACGGCTCGGTGCGCACGCCGCAGTCGATCCAGAGCTACGCCACGCTGGCCACGATCGTCTTCCAGACCAACCAGAACGAGCAGCACGGCGGGCAGTCGATCCCGGCGTTCGACCATTTCATGGCTCCGGGCGTGCTGAAAACCTTCCGCCGTCACCTGACCGACATGACGCTGTTCCTGTGCGGCGTGCGGGGCGGCGTGACGCTGGAGCGCGCCGAGCTGAAGGCCCTGGTCGCCGAACACGTGCCGACGATCGAACCCTGCGAGACGGCGGTGGGGCGTCTGTTCGCCGCCCTGCGCCAGTCGGGCGTGGAGGGCGCCGATGAGGACATCCGACGCATCTGGCGGCAGGCCTACGACACGACGCGCCGCGAGACCCATCAGGCGATGGAGGGATTCATCCACAACCTCAATACGATGCACTCGCGCGGCGGCAACCAGGTGGTGTTCAGCTCGGTGAACTACGGCACGGACTTTTCGCCCGAGGGCCGCATGGTCATCCGCGAACTGCTTTCCGCCACGATCGAGGGGCTGGGGCACGGCGAAGTGCCGGTCTTCCCGATCCAGATTTTCAAGGTCAAGGAGGGTGTTTCGTGGTCCGAAGAGGACTATGCCGCAGCGGTGAAGGACTTCGACAAGGCGCTGGCCGGGGAGATCAAGTTCAAAACTCCGAACTTCGACCTGCTGATCGAGGCGTGCCGCACCACGTCGGTGGCGCTGTTCCCCAACTTCATGTTTCTCGACGCACCGTTCAACCGCCACGAGAAGTGGCGCATCGACGACCCCGACCGCTTCCGCTACGAGGTGGCGACGATGGGGTGCCGTACGCGCGTCTTCGAGAATCTGCACGGCGAAAAGTCGTCGTGGGGGCGCGGCAACCTCTCCTTCACGTCGATGAACCTGCCGCGGCTGGCCATCGAGGCGATGCGCGAGGCCGGGGACATGATTCCCGACGGCAACAAACACGCGATCCGCAAGGAGGCGCGCGAAATTTTCCTCGAATCGGTGCGCAAGACCGCCACGATGATGGCCGAGCAGCTCTACGAACGTTACTGCTTCCAGCGCACGGCCCTCGCGCGGCAGTTCCCGTTTATGATGTCGAACGATGTCTGGAAGGGCGGCGGCCGGTTGCAGCCCAACGACGAGGTGGGCGACGTGCTCAAGCACGGCACGCTGGGCATCGGCTTCATCGGCGGACACAACGCGATGGTGGCGATTTACGGCGAAGGCCATGCGACCTCGAAGGAGGCGTGGCAGACGCTCTACGACGCCGTGACGGTGATGAACCGCGTGGTCGAGGAGTACAAGGCCAAATACGGGCTGAACTATTCGGTGCTGGCAACCCCGGCCGAGGGGTTGAGCGGACGCTTCACGCGCATGGACCGCAAGCGTTACGGGGAGATTCCGGGCGTCACCGACCGCGACTACTACGTCAACTCGTTCCACGTCGACGTGCGCGAGCCGGTTTCCATCGTCGAGAAAATCCGCCTCGAAGCGCCGTTCCACGCCATCACGCGCGGCGGGCACATCACCTACGTCGAACTCGACGGCGAGGCCCGGAAGAATCCCGTGGCGATCCTCAAGATCGTCAAGGTGATGCAGGACGAGGGGATCGGCTACGGCTCGATCAACCATCCCCTGCCGCAAGTGCGGCCACCGCGGGGTGATCTACTCGAAATGTCCCGTCTGCGGTTCGGACGACATCCTGCGCATGCGCCGCATCACGGGTTACCTGACAGGCAGCCTCGAATCGTGGAACTCGGCCAAGCAGGCCGAGGAGCGCGATCGGGTAAAGCACCGGTAATTTCGATTCTCACCGGCATCTTTTGCACTTCCCTTGCGGGGCGAAACAGTTACATACGTTCGTATGCTCCTGCTTCGCCCCACTTCACGAAGCCCGAAAACCGCTCTGCGATAATCGAAATTGGCGGCCCCCTGTCCGCCCGCCTAAAATCAAAATTCACCCGGCGGAAGAATCCCTTTTTGCCGCCGTCTCCGGTCGCGTGCGGCAAGTCCCCGCCTAAAGTTTAGAGGTGGATCAGATTTGTAAACACGGCGTTCCGCCGTGAATCGAGACCGACGGTGTTGTATTCATGTTATGAAAACGCAATGGAATTATTAAGAATCATCGGCATCTATCCCGAAACCATCTCCGACGGTTACGGGCTGCGCTATGCGATCTATTTCGCGGGGTGCGCGCACCGTTGTCCCGGCTGCCACAACCCCGAGAGCCACGATCCCCGGCGGGGCGAGCCGCTGACCGTGGAGCGTGCCGAAACCATCTGCGCTGCAATCGCCGCGAATCCGATTCTCGACGGGGTGACGCTCAGCGGCGGTGATCCGCTGTTGCAGCCCGAAGCCATGGCGGCCTTTCTGCGTCTTCTGAAGGAGCGCACGGGGCAGAACGTCTGGTGCTATACGGGCTATACGCTCGAAGAGTGTCTCGCCGACCCGGCCCGCCGGGAGTGCCTTCGGTGGATCGACACGCTGGTCGACGGACGCTACGTCGAGGCGCTGCGCGATCTGTCGCTCGATTTCCGGGGGAGTTCCAACCAGCGGATCATCGACGTCGGGGCCTTGCACCTGTTCGGATAGGTGTGTGAAAAAAGAGCTGCAAATCCTTGCAGCTCTTTTTTATGCGCGGGTTATCTCTACTGACGCTGGAGGTCCGAATTGTCGGCTACGACCATGTTTTTGTCGATGCGCAGCGTCACATTGCCGTCGACCTCGATCAGCAGGGTGGTCTCCTTGATCTCCTTCACGACGCCGTAGATGCCGCCGGCGGTGATGACTTTGTCGCCTTTTTTCAGACCGTTGCGGAACTCCTGCATCTGTTTGCGGCGCTTGGCCTCGGGACGCCACATGAACAACCAGAGAACCAGCACCATGAGGCCGATCATAATAATGAAACTGTACTGCTGCATGAATCCCGGTTGAGGCTCTATGGGGACCGTCTGAAGAAAATTAATCATAATTGTATTCGTTTTAAGTGTTTATTCCATTGAACGAAGCAAAGGTACAAATTATTGCCGAATAAACAAGGATTTATTTTATGTCCGCTTCCACGAACAGCCGCAGGGGCCGCTGCCCTCCCGCCAGCGTGATGTCCAGCGCCTTGAGTTGCCAGCCCCGTTCGCCGCGCGAATCGAAGGTGAGCGTCACCTGCCGTGCGTCGCCCGGTGCAATCGGTTGTGCGTCAAATTCGAGCGTCGTGCATCCGCAGCTGCGCCGGTAGGAGGCGACGGCCACGGGACGGCTCGCGTCGTTGGCCAGCCAGAGGCGCAGCACGGCGATTTCGCCGGACCCGAGGCGTCCGAAACGCACGGTGTCCGTGCCTCCCGTGGTGAGAATCGAATCCGTTAGCGAGATAATCCGGCCCTTGCGTTCGACCGCACGGGGAGATGTGCCGCAGCCAACGGCGAGTGCCGCCAGGGCGAGGATCGCGAGCATGCGGGTCATGGCCGGCAGGGGTCAGATCAGGCCGCGCCCGGCCTTTTTGATGCGTCCTTCCGCGGTCAGCGACTCGACGATCTTGTCCAGCACGCCGTTGATGAAGGTGCTGCTGCCCGGGGTGGAGTAGTATTTCGAAATTTCGATCCACTCGTCGAGCGTCACCTTGACGGGAACCGACGGGAACGAAGTCAGCTCAGCCATCGCCGTGCCGATGATCAGGTTGTCCATGAAGACGATGCGCTCCACGTCCCAGTTGGCCGTGAACTTCTCGATGTAGTCCTGGAAGGCGGAGTAGTTGACCAGCGACTTTTCGAACAGCGTCTTGACGAATTCGGGGTCCTCGCTGCTTTTGAACTTCGCGGGAACCTTCAGTTCGGTGTGCGAGACGCGCAGGTTCGAAAGCGTGCGCAGGACCATGATCACGATGTAGGGAAGGTCGTCGGTCCAGAGGATCGACATCTCCTCCAGCACGTCGTCCAGCGCCTCGCAGCTCTGCAACTCCTTGAAGAAGTCCTCGAGCAGCTTTTTGTCGTCGTCGAACGAGCGCTCCTCGCGCTGCATGTAGTCCTTGTAGTAGTCGCTCTCGGTCAACTGCGCGTAGAGCGTGCGGATCAGTTCGGGATAGCGTTCCCATCCCAGTTTGCGGGCCGCCACGTGATCGTTCACCGCGTCGCTGTTGGCGATGGTGCGGATCACGGCGTTGTCCACGAACTTGGTGTTGGGGTTGAGGTCTTCGAATGTCGGCAGTTTCTTCTGTTTGGCCAGCTCCTGACGCTGTTCGGCGTAACGCGCGATCTCCACGGGGAGGATCAGTATCTGGAAATAGAGGTCATAGGCCTTGTCGACGGACGCCATCAGCGTTTTTTCCGACGCCATCATGTTATCCGCGCCCGATTTGAGATGGGCGAACAGCGCCTTGACGACCTTTATACGGAGTAATCTTCTGCTCAACATTTTTTTAGAACGATTTTTAACGGCCGCAAAAATACAACTAAAAATCAAGAATAAAAAATTAAGCCGGGAGAATTCTTTCTCCGGGCGATTTCCGCGCGGCCGTCGCGGCGGATTCCGGCGTATCCGAAAAAACGGGAGGCGCGATGGCCTCCCGATGCTGCAACTACTTTTCCCGGATCGACTTTTTCTTGCCTACATGACTTTGATAGACACAATAAACGATTCCGGCCACGAGCAGGACAAGGATGCAATAGCCGGTGCTTCGGGCGCTGGCTTTGAGCATGCTTTCGAGAGACATTTCCGGATAGAGAAGCGCGAAGACACAAAGAAAATAGATGAAGCAGGCGCCCATGTTTCGCAAGGTGAGGAACCGGGAAATACTCAAATCGTCGTCTTTCGTCTCTTTTGCATCGGGAACCGGACACGTATCGGGACGTTTATCCGGACCCTTTCTGATTCGGTTCCAAAAATAGACGGCCGAAAAGATCACGATGCTTACGATCGTATAAATGGTGATGCACCGCACGAGGCGTCCCGGAGAGCAATCTTTTCCGGGTGTGGGCAGAAACGCTATAATCATCAGAACGACGTAGAAATTAGCCAATCCTTTGAGAAACACTTTCAGCTCGGTTTTGTTCATGGCAGATTCATTTTAAATTCCCTCTTCGGCCTCGCCTCCGAAATAATAGCAATGGCGTTTTATATTGGTCCTAATTTAGGACATTGGATTTTGAAATAAAAGAGGCGAACGGAGAACGGATAAATAGAAAAAAATATACTGAATTGCGAAAGAAATATACTCTGCCGACCGCCTGCGGGGCTCTTTGCATCCTGATTTTTAATTTTTAATTCTTAATTTTTAATTTGCTTTTGCCTATCTTTGCACCCGTATGGAACAATTGGAAGAAAAACAGCCTTTCGACGTGATCGTCATCGGGGCGGGCGCTGCGGGCATGATGGCCGCGGGTACGGCGGCGCGCAGCGGCAGGCGCGTGCTGCTGATCGAAAAGATGGAGAAGTCGGGCCGCAAGGTCCGCATCACCGGCAAGGGACGATGCAACGTCACCAACGCGCGTCCGGCCGAGGAATTCGCCGATCAGGTGCGCACCAACGCCGAATTTTTCAAGGTCGCGTTCTCGGAGTTCAACAACCGGGCGGCGATCAAGTTTTTCGAACGCGCAGGCGTGAAACTCGACATCGAACGCGGCGACCGGGTCTTTCCGCAGAGCGGCAAGGCGTGGGACATCGCCAACGCCCTGCTGGAGTTCTGCGTCGAAAACGGCGTCAAGATCATCTACAATACGCGTGTTACGGAGATTCTGACCCTCGGGGACCGGGTCTTCGGTGTGAAATACATCAACAGGCGCGGTTTCGAACGCAAGGAGGAGTGCGCGCAGGTGATCCTCGCCACGGGCGGCGTCTCCTATCCCGCGACCGGATCGACGGGCGACGGCTATGCCTTCGCCGCCGACCTGGGTCATACGATCGAGCCGCTGCGTCCGTCGCTGACGCCGCTCTTGTCGTCGCACGCCCAGATGAGATACCTCGACAAGGTGCTGCTGCGCAACGTGCGCGCGACGCTCTATGTCGATAACGAACCCGTGCGCGAGGAGTTCGGCGAGATCGGATTTTCCGACCGCGGCATCGAGGGCGCCGTGGCGCTGCGCATGAGCCGCGACGCGGTGGACGCCCTGATCGAAGAGAAGCGCGTGAAGCTGGTCCTCGACCTGAAACCCGCGCTCACGGAGGAGGTGCTGCACGAACGCATCGCCCGTGAAATCGCCGGGCTGCAACCCAACGAGTTCTTCGGCGAACTGCTGCGCAAGCTGGTTCCCAAGCCGCTGGTGATGCCGCTGGCGCAGGAGGTGGACATCCGTGCGAACTGTTACGTCGGCAAAATCACCGAGGAACAGATCACGCGTCTGGTGCGTACGCTCAAGGGGCTGACTTTCCCGATCACGGACTATGCGCCGTTCGAATACGCCGTGGTGACGGCCGGCGGCGTGCGCTGTGACGAAGTGAATCCCTATACGATGGAGTCGCTGAAAGTCAAAGGGTTGTATTTTGCCGGCGAGGTGCTCGACATCGACGCCAATACGGGCGGTTACAACCTCCAGATCGCCTTTTCGACGGGCCGCCTGGCCGGGTCGCTGAAAAAATAGACGTTATGAAGATCGTCGGCCATCCCATTTCTTTCCGGTTGCCCGGGCGGGTTTCCGAACTGCGTAACCGGCTCTCACGCGCCCGTTATTTCCGCGGTCACGGAGTCCATTCGCCGTTCGTCTACGACATTGTGCGCAGCGTCTTCATGCGCGACGACCTGCTGCCGGGCCGCCGGGACCTGTACGAAGCCCTGCTCACGGCGGGCGTTTCCCGCCGTCGGGCGGTGCAGTTGCAGAATCTGATGATTCATTGCGGCTATACGACCTTTGGCCTGAATCGTGCGGATGCTGAATTCTGCGTCGCCACGTGCGGCCTGCCGCGCCCTGCGACGCTCGCGCTGGTGCGTGCGGCGGCCGAAGCGGGGCATACCGTGGCGCTGATGTCGCCCTACGACGGCTGCGAACGGCAAGCGCTGTGCGGGCAGATTATCGCGGGACACGCTTCGACGACGGTGGATAACCGCGGTTACCTGCTGATTTTCAACAACCATTTGCCGAAACAACATTTCAGGATATGAAGGTATACACGAAAACGGGCGACAAGGGAATGACCTCGCTGATCGGCGGCGAGCGGGTCTTCAAGACCGACGAACGGGTCGAGGCTTACGGTACGGTCGACGAACTGGCTGCTTTCACGGCTCTGCTGGCCGACAACATGCGCGGCGACGCTGCGTTGGCGTCGTCGGTCGGCGACCTGAACCGCATTCTTTCGCGGCTGATGTCGGTCGAGGCGCTGCTGGCCACGGGGCAGTCGGGGAGCGACAAGGTCGCTCCGCTGGACCCGGAGACCGTTGCATGGCTCGAAGGGCGCATCGACGCCATGCAGGAGGTTCTGAAACCGATTGATAAATTCACGATTCCGGGCGGAAACGCCGTGGTGTCGATGTGCCACGTGTGCCGCACCGTCTGCCGGCGCGCCGAACGCGCCGCGCTCCGTGCCGACGCCAGATACGGCATCGACTCCACGGCGCTGGTCTGGCTGAACCGGCTTTCGGACTATTTCTACCTGCTGGGACGCACCCTCACGGCCCATTATGCCGTCGACGAGGTCCTGTGGATTCCCTGACCTGGCCGGGTATGTAAAATGCGAAGCGGCACATTCCGGGAATCGTGCCGCTTCGCATTGATATTATTTTGAGGCCGCCGGCCTCAAAATCGCTTTTTAGTATTCCTCCTCGTTGAAGAAAAAGTCGTCTTTCGAAGGATAGTCGGGCCAGATGTCTTCGATAGATTCGTAGATTTCACCCTCGTCTTCTATCT
>ERZ780149.421-NODE-421-length-55999-cov-35.772487_pt1 | contig 55999 bp, 54 predicted proteins | sample MGYA00511367_ERZ780149 | MGnify/ENA primary metagenome ERZ780149 (study PRJEB29588, sample SAMEA2153852) | human gut metagenome | biome: human gut; feature: human-associated habitat; material: faeces | place: Denmark | collected 2008/2010 ... | reverse complement strand
GACAGGCTTTTGCCTTGTTGATTGTTTCGATAACTGTAGATACTTCCATAGTGTCTGCAAGAGTCCAGTCAATGATTTTTCTGGCATACAAGTCCATAACGCAGTTAAGGTATACAAAACCATCCTGCGTCCAGATATAAGTTATATCTGTGCACCAGACAGCGTTAGGACGTTCAGGATTAAACTGTTCGTTGAGAATGTTGTGGAGTTCTTTGCTAAAATCTGAATCTTTGGTGGTAGTAGTTCACTGGGCACGAATGCCCATTTCACGCATGTATTTACCTACGGTGCGTTGACTGATGGTCTCGCCAGATTTACGTAGTTCCTGAGCAATTTTAGGGGCGCCATAATTCTGTTTAGAATTATCATATATTTTCTGGATTTCCTTTTTAACGGCATTTTTCGCTGACGAGTAGGAGAGACCTTTCAATTAAGAAAGGATCTGTATCCAGAGCGAGACACGCCTAAATACAACTGTCTTTACAAGAAAAGCAGACTGTGAAAACGCAGTCTGCTTTTTCTATGTTCCGAAATTGGTACATTCTCTGCTGTAAAATATAATTAAATTGGTGAACAAAAGAGGATCGGAGCGTGACGGTACATGTCTAATAAAAATCATTCTGGTGACAGTGCACAGTTAAGTCTTTTTGATATTTTGGGGCTTGCGGGGAATATTGACAGCAAGTATTCCTCAGATGAAATTGAGGAGGTTATAGGTAAGTTCCGTGCAGCTAAGCGTACCGCAGAAAAGCATGAGGAAAATGAACGCCGCCGCAGGGAAAAAGAAGAATTAGAGCGGAAAGCCCGTGAAGAAAAAGAGAAAAAAGAAGCACATATACGTGAAGTTACAAGCATGGATCTTCCGCTCGATTGGGAAAACGCATTCAATCAAGATGTAAGGACTCAGGGTATTCACGCTGACAGCATTTCCGACGGTCTCATTTTCAGTCTATCTAATCTCGGACGGGTTGATATTGAATATATTTCTTCAATAACCGGTGAGGACTACAAGACAATTATCGGTGCGCTGAAAGGCTCTATTTATCAGAACCCGGAAACTTGGGACGAGTGCTTCTATAAGGGTTGGGAAACCTCTGAGGAATATCTGTCAGGCAATATGATGCGGAAATGGAAAGCGGCTAAAGAAGCTGATAAGGAATACGACGGCTATTTTGCTGATAATGTCAAAGCTATTGAAAAGGTTCTTCCTCCTACTGTTGCAACAAAAGATATCTATGTGACACTGGGCTCGCCGTGGGTACCTACGGATATAATTGATGATTTTATTGAACATCTTCTTGGCGATTGGCGCAGATACTGGTATAGCATCGATAACGAAGAAGATTTCAATACAAAACACGATGAATTGACCGGTACTTGGGAAATACCATTCAAAAGCAGATACAATCATGACGTCAAGGTGACACGAACATACGGTACCGACAGAATAAACGCTCTTCATATTCTCGAAAGAACTTTGAACATGAAGTCGGTCGCAGTTACCGATGAAGTCGTTTGCAAAACAAATTCCTCCGGCAAGAAAAGAGTTATAAACCGGTCTGAAACCATTCTCGCTATAGAAAAGCAAAATAAAATGATAAAGATGTTTCAAAAATGGATCTGGGAGGATGAAGGAAGGAAAGAACGCCTTGAAACAATTTTTGAAAACAATTTCAGTTGCGTTCGAAAAAGAATTTTTGACGGATCATTTTTACGGTTTCCCGACATGTCTCCGGCGATAAAGCTTTATGCCTATCAAAAAGACGCTGTTGCGCGAATTCTTTTTACTCCGAACACTCTATTGGCACACGATGTCGGAGCCGGAAAAACCTATGTTATGATTGCTGCGGCAATGGAAATGCGCCGCATGGGGCTGTCTGAAAAGAACATGTTTGTTGTTCCAAATAACATTGTCGGTCAATGGAAAAACATTTTCTATGCCATGTACCCGAGTGCCAATATTCTTTGTGTAGAGCCGAAGAGTTTTACTCCATCAAAAAGAGAAAGTCTTCTTGAAAGAATACGTGACGAGGATTTTGATGGGATCATTATTGCTTACAGTTGTTTTGAGCGGATTCCGTTGTCAAAGGAATACTATCGAAACCGGCTTGTTTATGAACAGGAAGTTATCGCAGAAATAGCGGGCAAAAAGAACAAGGCCACTTCTCGTTTGAAAAAGAAACAAGAGGCGGTTTCAAAAGCCTTATCTGAACTTGCCGTTGCAATGGATGATTTGTATAACGGTGTGTATTTTGATGATCTCGGAATTACAAGACTCTTTGTAGATGAGGCACACAATTTTAAGAATGTTCCTATCGAAACAAAAGCAGATAAAGTTCTTGGAATCAGTGCTTCAGGTTCCAAGAAATGCAAGGATATGATGGATAAGGTACATATGGTGCAGAAGAAGAATGACGGCGCAGGAGTTGTCTTCGCTACCGGAACTCCGATTACGAATTCTATCACAGATGCGTTTATTATGCAGATGTATTTGCAAAGCGGTGAACTTGCCATGCTGGATCTTCAGAACTTTGACAGTTGGATCGGTATGTTTGCAGAAAGGAGCACGGAATTTGAAATTGATGTTGACACAAGCAGTTATCGGCTTGCCACTCGTTTTTCTAAGTTTCACAACCTTCCCGAACTCACATCTCTACTGTCATCCATTGCCGATTTTCATCAAGTGGACACATCAGTCGGTATCCCGCAGATAGATGGATATACCGATGCGCTGATCTCAAAAACAAATGATTTTGCAGATTATCTGAAAGATATTTCACAGAGAGCAGAGAATGTTCGCAAAGGATATGTTAGTCGCAAAGATGACAATATGCTGAAAATCACGACAGACGGAAGGAAAGCAGCGCTTGATTTAAGATTGGTCGATCCGAATGCTATGTTCACTTATCAATCGAAAGTGGCACGCTGTGTCGAAAATGTTGCTGATATATATTTCAAAACAACGGCTTGTAAATCTGCACAAATCATTTTCTGCGACACATCGACTCCTAAAACGGGTTTTAACATTTATGATGAAGTGAAGACTATGCTTCAGAGTAAAGGCGTTCCTTCTGACAAGATTGCTTTTATTCATGATGCCCGGACCGAAGCACAGAGAAATACCATGTTTGCCCAAGTCAGGAAAGGTGACATTCGCGTGTTGCTCGGTTCGACCTTCAAACTCGGACTCGGTGTAAATATTCAGGATAAGCTGATCGCTCTGCATCATATCGATGTTCCGTGGAGACCGGCAGATATGACGCAACGTGAGGGGCGCATTCTGCGCCAAGGAAATACCAATTCAAAAGTGCAGATTTTCCGATATATCACAGAAGGGAGCTTTGATGCATATTCATGGCAGCTGCTCGAAACCAAGCAACGATTTATTACCGGATTGCTTTCCGGATCGCTTACCGAGCGGAGTGGAAAGGATATTGAAGACACAGTGCTCGACTATGCCGAGGTCAAAGCTCTGGCCGTAGGAAATCCTCTTGTAAAAGAGCGTGTGAAGACCGCAAACGAGCTTTCGCGCTATCTGACATTACAGCGCAAACTTGTTGATTCAAGAATTCGCATGGAAAAAGAACTGTTAGAGATGCCCGGAAAAATATCCAATCAAGAGAATAATATTGCCCAATGTGAAGCCGATATTGCATTTTACAACGGATGGAAACAAGAAAATCCCGAACCGGTTGATAGCAAGGTAAAGAAGGAAGCGACGGAAAAGCGTAAACATTTAAGAGAATACATTCATTCTTCTCTTATTGGATATGTTCTTGAACCGAAAGAGAAAGCCCTTACAACATATCGAGGTTTTGAAATTATTCTCCCCGCTAACATGACACGGGAAAAACCTTATATTTGGCTGAAACGAAACGGTCGTTATTATGTAGAACTCGGAGATACGAATACGGGCAATTTAATAAGAATCGATAATTTTCTTGATGATTTACGAAAGCACTTTGATAAATTGAAAAATGGATTTGCTAAGCTGCAAGAAAGAGAATATCAACTTAAGGAAGAACTCAAAAAGCACGAAAGTTTCAGCGATGAAATTGAGGAATGCCGCAAAAAGCTCGAAATACTTAATAAGAAATTAGGAGTAGATAAGACATGAGCGATATTAAAATGACCAACATACCTTCTATGAATGTCGGAAAAATGGTTGAAAAACTATCAAGCGCCTACTGCGCAATCATTCAACACAATTATCCCATCAAAACCATGCCGTCAGTGATGCTGTGGGGACCTCCGGGTGTTGGTAAATCACAAGCAGTTCGCCGGATTGCAAAAGAGATTGGCGAGAAAACCGGTAAAACGGTTAATGTAACCGATGTTCGATTGCTTCTTTTTAATCCCATTGATCTGAGAGGCATTCCTACCGCCAACGCTGACAAAACGCTTGCAGTGTGGCTGAAACCGCAGATATTCCAAATGGATGCAAGTGACGATATTGTCAACATCCTGTTCCTTGATGAAATTTCCGCAGCACCTCAGTCCGTACAGGCGGCAGCTTATCAGATCACACTTGACCGAGTTGTCGGAGAGCACAAACTTCCTGAGAATTGTATCGTGATCGCCGCCGGAAACCGTGTGACAGATAAATCCGTAGCTTTCAAAATGCCGAAAGCTCTGGCAAATCGACTTATGCACATCGAAATTGAAGGCAGTTTCAGTTCGTGGAAGCAATGGGCAATTTCCTCCGGTATCAATGATAAGGTTGTCGGTTTTTTGTCTTTCAGGCAAAGTTATCTCATGGGATTTGATCCCGACAGTAATGATCTCGCTTTCCCGACTCCACGTGCGTGGGAAATGGTAAGCAATGTTCTGAACTGGATTGATGATGACATAGACAGCATGTATTACTTGATTGCCGGACTTGTCGGGACAGGTGCAGCGGTTGAATTCAGAACATGGGCCAAGGTATATAAGAACCTGCCGGCCGTTGAAGATATTTTTGACGGCAAAATGCCACAGATGCCAAAGGATACTGATGTCATGTACGCTTTAACGGCATCTATGACCGCCTATGCACGGATGCACAAAGATGAAATGAGCAGAATCGCAAATTCAATCCGATATGCAGACAAAATGCCTCCCGATTTCAGCGCAGTGTTGCTGAAAGACTATATGTGCATAGATAAAAATTACAAAGAAAAGCTCATGACCATTCCGGAATTTGCAAGGTGGCTTCAAACGAAAGGATGGTTAATGAATGGCTCTGTCTGAAAGCAAGATTAAAGGGTGCATAAAAAGACTTCTGTTATCACGCATGCGCATTTTGTATAACCATGGATTTTACGGTTTACTTTTAATGTATATGATTTATGCTGTCAGTGAAGAAATTGAAACGGCTTGTACGGATGGAGTAAGGATTACTTTTGGCATAGATTTTCTCGATAGTCTCAGTGATAGTGAACTTGACTTTGTCATGATGCATGAGATTTTGCATGTTGTGTTACAGCATTGCTTTCGCGGAGATGTTGAAGACCCTGAAGCATACAATATTGCGGCTGACATTGTTGTCAACTCTAATATTATGCTTGAGAACGGAATGAAAGCGAGCAGTATAACGCTAAGCAAATACGGCACATCAATGCATGTTGCACCGGACGGAAAAGAAGGGCATGAATATACTGCCGAACAGGTCTATGCTATGCTTCCGAAGAATCTTAATAAAAAAGGCAATAATAAAAGTCCAGGTTCTGCTGTCGGCAGGGCAAAAAAAGAGATTTCAAAAGAACAGCATCAACCGGTACGGGTATGGGATGATCATTCACGGTGGGGCAAATATGAAGAAGATGATACACTTCGTGACGTATGGGTCAAGCGGTTTGAAGACGCAGCAGAAGCTATTAAGATCAGAGATCCATCAAACGCAAGAGGCCTTCTCCCTGCTTTTGCCGAGCGTATTCTTAAAGAACTAAAAAAAACGCAAACTGATTGGCGGACAATCTTGAATGATTTTATTCAGGAAGAAGTTGTTGATTATTCGTTTACTCCACCGGATCGGAGATTTGACGACAGTCCGTTTTTCTTGCCTGATTTCAACGGCAAGGAAGATAGGGTAGAAGATATCCTGTTTATGATTGATACATCAGGGAGTATGTCGGATGATATGATTGCAGCAGCATATTCAGAGGTTAAAGGAGCAATTGATCAGTTCAACGGAAAACTAAAGGGATGGCTTGGCTTCTTTGATGCGGCGATTATAAAGCCACAGCCGTTTAGCGACGAGAACGAGTTCAAGACAATCAAACCCGCCGGAGGTGGTGGAACCGACTTTCAAATCATTTTTGAGTATGTATTTCATCATATGTCCGACAAATTGCCGGCAAGTATTATCATATTATCAGATGGAGATGCCCCCTTTCCTCTGGAAAAGCTTGCCGGAGGTATTCCGGTGCTTTGGTTATTAAACAATGAAGAAGTAAATCCGCCTTGGGGAAAGGTTGCAAGGATAACCGTATAACATAAGAGATTTGAGCAATGTACGATGAGCAAATTAAGAAAATACTAATGAAAACATATGATATATGTGCATAAACACTTGACTGTAGCCCATCCGCTGTGTCGGAAAATAAACTATATTATTATACTTTGGGCAAGTATTACGAAAAGAAATTATTTTGCTTCGAAATGTATTAGAGTTTCAGCTATCTAAAAATTTGATTACTTGGAAAAAGCATTTAATGATTTGTTCCGAACGCATTACAGAGAATGCACATATCAGAACTTTAGTGCAAACACGGACGGTTACCAGCAGGTATCACTTTCTGTTACTCCTGAAAGAACAAATGAAATTGTAAATTATATTGCATTTGCGTTTGTTTACGGTTATAATGAGAATGAAATGACGGTTGATAATGCGGTAGTAAACTTACTAAAAGTCAAGCTGAATCAAAGTTGCGGCAAGGCAAAGATGTAATAACTTATTATAAGAGTGATGCGTTAAATATCGCAAACTCAGTAGACAGCACTAGAAGTAAGTGTGATCCCAAACATAGAGGGTCTGCTTCTTTTAAGCATTATCATGTTAAATATAAAAATATAAAGTGGAGTATCCATTCGTTTTATGTATAGGGAATACAGGTGGTATTATGGTTTATACTTTTATGAATTATGACGATTTTAATAGTAAATATAACGATATATTAAAAATTGCCACTTGCTATAGTGAGAATTTTAGTTTTTTTACTGTGAGACAGATTCATAAAAAGGATCATTCTAATGAATATTTTAATTTCTTGGATGGTTTTAGAAATCATGAAATTCCATTAGGTAAAATAAAAACACCCAGATATACTGCAGGACAACAAATCCATTGTTTCAGAATTAATAAAATAACAACGGCTTTATTGATGAAACCTATAGATTTTTCCTCTTGGAATGCTTATGATTATCCTGAAGATTTGGCTTTTTATAAAAATTGCATACCGTGGTTTCGCTGTATTTCACATGAAAAAATGGTGTTAGTCAATGAGACCAATTTTAGTGCATTTAATGAGTTAAAAAAAATAGGCATAAATTTTAGATTGATTAATAATTCTAACTATATTTGAAAAAATTTAAAACGAATGTGGGTAAGTAGGCTCATTTGAGCCTACCTATTCAAGCGGTGAAACCTCATATTACTATTACACATTTGACGGTTCGCTTGAAAGTGAATATCGCACATCATCAAACGGCAGTCTTACTCATTACATTGTTACCGATTCAGACGGTAATACGGTAGAAAAGACATTTGTAAACGGTCAGACAAAGACTATTACAACAGGCACAGATAAGGGAGCAAAAAACATGAAAAAAATAATACAACCAATATCAATATTATTAATCATAACGCTGTTATCTGCGATATGTACAATACCATATGCAGCAACTATCGTTAATGGCAGTAATTACGAATTTACAGTTATGGATGCAACCAAGGTCCAAAAGTATGTTGTAGGTATGATTGACTTAACTGATGATGAGAAATTTCTTTACGATACTAATGGTGACAATGTGTTGACCGTTATTGATGCCACTAATATTCAGAAAATTATTGTTGGATCTCAATTCGATACATCAGAACCGTCATCTTTGACAGAAACTACTTCGGTTTACGGAACTGAAGCATCCACAGAAACAACGATATCGAATTTCTCATCTGCTTGTACTGAAGTAACAACTGAATATTCTGAAACTACAGCATATACTGAAGCTACTACAGAATGTGTTGAGGAAACAACAATTGTTGATGAACCATCGACAGAATCGACTGAAACAACTACGGAAGAAGTTACTGAACCTTCAACAGAAGAGTATACTGAGCAGATTACTGAACAGCCTACTACAGAGCCAAAACCAACTGTTCCGCCTAAAAGTGTGAAATTCAATAAGAATACAATAACACTTGGGGTAGGGGAGTCATATACTCTTATTACTATTATTGAAAATGGAGATATTTCGCAAGTAGAGTTTACTACAGATAATAGTGGGGTAATTACTGTAGACGATAAAGGCAAAATGACTGCTGTGGGCATTGGTGTCTCTACAATTACAGCAAAAACTTATAACGGACTTACAGCCAAATGTAATGTTACTGTTAAAAAGCTTGCTAATAGCATAAAGCTTGATAAGACAAGTATTATAATTGGAGTCGGTGAACAGTATGATTTTTCAAGCTATGTGCCGAGCGGAACAGCAGCTTATTATCGTTCTTATTATTCAGATGATCCGAATATTGCTTTTGTTCAAAAAGCCGGAGGTTTGATGACCGCAAAAAAGGCAGGAACCACAACTGTGAGATGCAAAATGCCAAACGGTACACAAGCAACCTGTAATGTAACGGTCAAGCCGCTTGCAACATCTCTTAAACTTAACGCAAGTGAAATTGTACTGTACATAGGTCAGAGTTTTGACATTAACAGCAGTGTTCCAAAAGGTACAGCGGCATATTACAGACTTTATTCATCAAGCAATTCAAAAATAGCTGCTGTAACAAGAGGCGGAGGTGTCGTCAAAGGAGTAGCGACAGGAAAAGCAACTGTAACTTGCATTTTGAATAACGGAAAAAAAGCCATTTGCAATGTATACATAATGCCACAGAGCAAGAAGATTTCAAATGTTCCGTTAATCGGTCAAAGTAAGCTCCCGACAGGCTGTGAAACCTGTAGTGCAACAATGCTGTTGAATTTCTACGGATATAAAATTTCTGAAACGACATTTGCAGATAAGTATTTGGTAAAAAAACCTTTCGGTTATTCAAACGGTTCATACACAGGACCTGATCCGAATTGTGCCTTTGTTGGAACACCATACAGTTCCAACAGCTACGGAGCGTATGCACCGATTATGGTAAAATGTATGAATAAATACCTTTCCGACAAATCATACAAGGCTGTAGAAATCAGCGGGAAAAGTCTTGAATATCTTTCGGGTAAGTATGTTGCACAAGGTCAGCCGATTATGGTGTGGGCAACAATTAATATGTCACCGTCATTTAAGACAACCACTTGGAGAGTAAACTACACCGATGAAAACGCAAAATATAAACTCGGCAGTTACTACACTTGGACTGCCGGTGAACATTGTTTGTTGCTCACGGGCTATGACAAAGATTATTACTATTTCAACGACCCATGGACAAACGCTCGTACAAGATACTCAAAAAGCCTTGTAAATACAAGATATAACGAACTCGGCAAACAGGCTGTAGTTATGGTGAAGGAATAATAAGAACCTTCTCTGATGAATTTATCATTAGGGAAGGTTCTTTCTTTTATTTATTAGTATATTCTATTAAGGCAAAAATGCCTTTAGAAGTTTAAAATAAATCGCTGTGTGTTCCGGTTCTTGTCAGATACAAAATAAGTTCTTCATTACTAATTTCATAAATTAAGAGCCAGTCAGGGGTAATGTGACACTCCCTACAGCCGGAATAATTTCCGATTAGTTTGTAATCTTTATATTCCGGTGGCAGTAGTTGTTGTTCAGCTATCATTTCAACAACAACATCAAGTAATTGAATATTGTATCCACGCTTAATTGCCAGCTTAACATCTCTGTTGAATTTCTGTGATGGCACAATTCTTAGTAATATCCTCTAAAAGCTCTCTAAATGAAGCATAGGTTTTTTTTGTTTGGATTTTTTTCAGTTCTTCAACTTCTTTTATTGCAGAAATTGTATCTGCATTTGGAGTTTCATAGTTAATGACATTGAGCATATAACGGATAAGGTTGCCCTTTACATTTTCAACACCTTTTACAACAATACTTTTATAAGCGTTGTAAATATCACGGTCAACGGTAAATGAACAAGTAATCTTATTGGTACTCATAATTTTATCACCTTCTAAAAAAATATGACTATTATTGTTAAATCATTCAGCCCAGTTTTCAAGTTTTAAATTTTGTACTCTCGAAAATTCTTTTGTGTTATTAGTAACCAACACATAATCTAATGATTTTGCATGTCCTGCAATCATTGTGTCAAGTGGACCGATTGGTGTACCTTGCTTTTCTAAATAGGCTCGTATTTTCCCGTAAGATTCCGCAGCGGCTGAATCAAAATCAAGAACTTCAATATTCGCCAGCAATATAGCTAAAGCTAATCGGTTTTTTTCAATAGCTTGGCTTTTTTCAACTTCGTGTACTAACTCAGCATATGTTACCGATGAGATACATATATCTTCAGGATCATGTTCCTGTAATTTAAGAAAAACCTGTTTTGGTTTATGCTTAATAGAATAAATGCAAATATTAGTATCAAGCATGTATCTCATAGTTTTTCACGCTCCTGTGGTTCTGAATCTTCTCTGCCGTTTTCAAAAAAATCATCAGAAAACATATTTACTGCTTGAATGAAAGAACTCCATTGATTGGTCATAGGGATAAGCATAACTATATCACCGATTTTATTGACTGACACTTCATTAGTATCACTATTGAATCTGCATTCTTTTGGAAGTCTTACTGCCTGACTTCTGCCATTCTCAAATATTTTAGCTTTAAGCATAAAATCACTCCTTTCGCTATTAGTATATACCAAGATATATATTTTATCAATAGCAATTTTCACATTTACCGTGTTTTCTTTCTTATGGTGATTACACCAAATCATAACAAAGTTAAAAAATATATTAGAATTCTCAAGTTATTACGCTATTCGATTATACGAACTTCTGAAATGTAGAGATGGTGAAAGCAAAAATACAAAGTCAGAATTAGAGTTTTCAGTTACAGAATTGAGAGTTTGCTTTGATTGTGAGAAGAAATACAAACTTTTTGCCGATTTCAAACGCAAGGTTATAGATATAGCAGTAAGGGAAATTAACGAGAAATCAGATATTTGGGTTAGACCTACATATCAAAAAACAGGACGAGCCATAACAAGCATAATATTTGAAGTGCATAACAATGCGTACAACATATTAAACGATGCCAAAAAATGATTATACAATTGCATAGCAAATAGTTTTGCCCTCAGTATCCTAAAGTATCGGGGGTATTTTGCTAAGGTACACAGTTGGACAAACATTACCGAAAAAGTAAAAGTTGTTGATAAGGAAGCGTACAGCCATGAGGAGCCGGTGTACGAAACAAAAGGCAGAGCAATATGCAATGACTGTGGTGCTGATATTACGGATTTAGGAGAGGAAGAGTTAACAGAGCATATTTGTAACCACGCTCTTAACGGCGGCAAAGGTTCTTACCGAGTAGATGATGTAAAGATACAGACTGGCACTAAGACTGTAACTGTTCCGGAGAAAAGTCATTATGAAAACAAGGTAATCGGCAGGAAATGCTCGGGTTGCGGTAAAGTTGAATATTACTGATAGTCAGTAAGTAATAGGGGAGTTATCATTAGATAGCTCTCTTTTTTTCCCTCATCACGGAAAAATGTGGGATAATTAAAAATAAATATTGAAAAAGAGCATAGGAAACTCCAAAATTGTAGTTAAAGAGACAAACAATGGAGGAGAGAAACCTATGCTCTATCTAGATGATATCAAAGTTGAATTTGAAAGTCAAGGATTTAAAGGAACACATATAGGAATCAGTCCTAATAAAGATAAAAGCGTACTGTTTCTGGAGAGCGTAAGGTCTACGCAGTCAGTCCGGTGTCCTTATTGCGGAGGTAGCTATGGACATGAACGCATCTTACAACAAGCTTATAACAAAGCACAGATTGTATATGATCGGTTTCATATGCAGTCGCAATTTGGCAGGATGTTCTCGGTGTTGTTCGTCTGGATGAAGCCCGCAGGCATAAAGCCAAAGAAAAAGAAATCCTTGTCGATATCTCGAATGATACCGACAAGGATACTATGAAATCTCTTAAACAAGAAGCTAAATCCGAAAAGCAGGGATACAGCCAACTCAAGAAGCGAGCTTGTAAAAGATGTTCAGGGTAGGTGCGTTTTGTGAACTGTCGTATGCGAAAGGAAGAACATATCAAAATGGCTTTTTGCCAAAGAACAATGTGTATAACTTCTTGACGAAATGGAAATGTTATGATAATATATGATTAAGCACAGATTTTCATAAATTTGCAAATTAGAGGTGCGTTATGAGATATATTACACGAGAGCTGGAGCGTAAGTTTCTCAAGCTCAATGATTTCTTTAAAGTCATCCTTGTGACGGGTGCAAGACAAGTCGGCAAAACAACAATGCTGAAACACTTGTCATCTTCGGACAGAACCTATGTAACGATGGATAACGCAATGGCAAGAGAGCTTGCTCAATCTGATCCTGTACTTTTTTTTCAGACCTACAAACCCCCGATACTCATTGACGAGGTGCAGAAAGCACCGGAGCTGTTTGAACAAATCAAGGTGATTTGTGATGAAAGTGGGGAAAAGGGTCTTATATGGCTGACCGGTTCACAGCAGTACAAGATGATGGAACGAGTACGAGAGACTCTTGCCGGAAGAATTGGAATACTGGAGCTGTACAGTTTGTCTGCAAGAGAAAAAGCAGGAGTTGTGTTTGATGCTGATTTGGACTTTTCACTTGATACCTTACAGGCAAGACAAAGAAAGTTGCCCAAAAATGATGTAGTGCAGGTGTTCAATCACATTTGGGAGGGTGGTATGCCTCAAGTACAAGGTGTAGATGATGAGCTTCGGCAGGAATATTTCAATTCCTATATTGACACCTATTTAATGCGAGATGTAGCAGAATCCGGCGGTATTACCGACACAGTTCGTTTTCGTAAGTTTCTTGTCGGTTGTGCTGCTCTTGTTTCAGAGCAGGTAAATTATTCTACTCTTGCGGAATCCGCTGACATTGCACCAAGTACCGCAAAGGAATGGCTGAAAGTACTTGTGGGACTTCACATTGTTTATCTGCTTGCCCCATATTCAAACAATGAACTGAAACGGCTCAGCAAAACACCGAAACTGTATTTCTGTGACACCGGTCTTTGTGCTTACCTTTCGATGTGGCTGACGGCAGACACTCTCCGTAACGGTGCTGCAAGCGGTCATTACTACGAAAATTATGTGGTAATGGAGCTTGTGAAAAACTACGCTTACGCTAAATCTAAAGTAAATATTACCTATTTTCGTGATTCTAATGCAAAAGAGATTGATGTTTTCATCGAGGAAAACAATGTCATTCATCCGTTGGAAATCAAAAAGAGTGCTTCTCCTGATCGTCGTGAGGTCAAAAAGTACAGCGTAATTGACAAGGCTTCTTTGAACCGCGGAAACGGCGGCATCATATGTATGTGTGAGGAGCCGATACCGATTGACAAGGATAATTGTTTTATTCCGAGCAATCTAATCTGAATCACTCCCATAGCAAAAGTATATTTTCGAGAAACTGAGCAGAGCCCAAAAGCTCTGCTTTTTGTTTTAGTTTGCCCGGAAAATGACAGAAAAGGAATGAACGAAATGCCTAAGGAAAACGACTTAAACCGTCTACAAAAAAAATCGTGATATACCTTTTTTAATGTTATTTAACTCTGTCTACGCTGTAAATTGTAAATCCGTTGAATTCCTTTTCATCCTTGTAAACAATGACGGAATCCTTTTTGCCGTAATATTGGTTAAGATAATTTTCTTTGATAAAAGTAATTTTTTTATCGATAACATATACATTTCTTCCGTCAACGACCGCCTCATAAATATTTGTTGAGAGATTGCGGTTCACAAGCTGATTTGTCCGATGAAGATATCCGAAGCCGTCAACATTATGGAGAAAATCGGAAGAAAATCCCCACAGCGGATGAATATAGTTATCGGTATATGAAATGTATTCTTTAGCTGTTACAGGATCGAGAACATAATAATTTTCAGGATGTCTGTCAACCTCAGTATAAAGATCACTCGGCTTTTTGTCATATGAAACAGGAGTGATATGGAAGAAATATGACACACAGCTTGCCACACTTAATATCACAAGTACAATAACCGAAATAAGAACAGTTTTTCTGCTTTTATCTGTAATATTGCTGTATTCGTCTTTTCTGAGATGACCGAAATCAAACGAATACATTGTAAACGAAAGAATCATCAGCAAAATTCCGTACATTGTGTATGCCGAAGAATCCATTGCATAACGAACATACATACAAGCCGCAAATCCCACCGCAAAATACAGAGCAGGGAAGAAGGCAAATCTTTTTTTCTGAACGATAACAAAAACAACCATAACGGCAAGTATTGCCGCAAAAGCAATAAGATATGAATCAAAATTTATAATATGTCCCCATGCATCTGAAAACAATGCACCCGCATTATCAAAGAAATTATACGGATTTTCCCGTTTTTGAATATCTGCAACCTTTTCAAGGGCAGCAGTATTCAGTCCATTGTTTTCATCATAATATCCGTCAACAAAAAGTTCATACTCATTTGCCGAATTTATTCCGACCGAATTAAGCTCCTCACAGTAATCGGAATAGTTTGGAAAAGCATTATCATCGGTCTTATCGGCAAGGACGCTGTATCTGTACAGCCCCGAAGTTTCTGCATTTGCATTATTGACCGAATATGAATAATATTCAAGACCGCAGCCGACAAGAACAATAAAGACAAATACAAGCACAAAAGGTCTGAAATACCAGAAGAATTTTCTGAACGGCAACTTGTACTTTCTTTTTGCAATCATATCACCGATGAAGAATGTAATAAAAAATGCAAGTCCCACAAAGAAATATTTGAAACATAAAAATGTTCCGAATATAACTTCAAGTACACCAATCCAAAACGGGAGAGAGTACCTTTTATTTCTGATTGCATTAAGTGCCATCAGAAACCCTGCCGTAAGCAGCAAAGCTGCAGTTTTACTGCTTAAAATGTTTGAATAATGGTCAAATGAAAACAAAATATTCAGCACAAGAGTGAATATGAAAGCCTTGTGCTTTCCGAATTTATCGGCAAAAACAAATGTAACAGAAGAAAAAGCGGCACAGGAGAGAAGAATTTGAAAAAGTACAAAACAGTTGAAATTCAAAAGAATGTACTGCAATGAACCGGTAATTGTCGCAAAAATGTAGTTAATATCATTATTGTAATAGTTATGATACTGACAGATATATAAAGAATTGTAAAAATCGTCAGCACTGTCATAGGAAAATGCAGTAACACCTATAATCAAAGCCATAATAACAATATTAATTGCCAAAGCAAAGAAGGTCTTGCTTTTTAGTGCGTTTAATATTTTATCTTTCATAATAACTCCTCTGCATTATCTTTCTTGTTTAAAAATCACTTTCTTGATCTTCTTTCGTTAATCAAAAGCTGAAGATTCTTCTGTTCGTAAGTATTAAATTTAACATTCTTCTCAAATTCTTCGGGTGTATATTTGCCCTCATACCATGACTGCGAGTTAAAGTATGCATTAAGGCTTGCGTCCTTAAAAATTCTGCCTCGTCTTGCATAAATCTCATTAATTGCAAGCTGTAAGTCGTCATCACTCAAAGCGCTTACCTGTGCGTTGCTGAGATATGAAGAATCGCTGTTAGGGAAGATAAATCCGCCGTTATTATTAGTGTTTGTATTGCTTGATGACTGTGAATTTGAATTGCCCGATGAGCTGTTCTGACTATTTGATGACTGCTGAGCCTGTGTTGCTGGAGCTTCTGTTTCTCTCTGAATCTGTCCGCTTGAGATAACAAGTTTAACAACTGTACCCGTACTTGCGCTTGTGTCACCTTCCGGAGTCTGAGAGATAATATATCCTTCCGGATAATCATAACTGTATTCATAGTCAGAAATTTCAACGGTAAATCCTGCCTGTTCAAGAAGCTTCTTGCCGTAACTGTAACCGTAACCGACAACAGGAACAACATTGTTATATGAAGAAGATGTTGTAACCTGTTCCGTTGTAGCAGGAACTGTAGTAGGCATCGCCGTACTCGGCGCCTGTGTGGTTACTTCGGCAGATGTTGCAGTTTCGGCTGTAGTAGTTTTATTGTCAGTAGATGAATTTGACAAGCCGTTATAAACGCAGAAACCGATAAATCCGAGTGCGGCGGCAATTACAACGGCACAAAGAATAACGATAAATTTATTTTTCTTTTTCTTTACATTTTCTTTATTATCTTCTTCATCTGTATATCCGAATTCATTGTCATTATCTTCAAAGCTGTTATCGTCAAAGTCGTTTTTTTCTTCAATTTTTTTAGTATCGTCAGCTTTATTGTCAGTACGCTTAACAGACGGCTCGTCCTCAAAGAAATCACCGTAGTCCTTGCTTGATTCATTACTTGTAAGAACATTTTTATGATCTGCACCGGAGTAATCGTCAAACACTTCAACGCTTGTAACAGGAGGAAGAACTTCCGGAGCTACTTCGCTGTTGCTTGAAACATCTTCAAATTCTTCAGCTTTTTTATCTGTAACAGTTTGTTCTTTCTTGTCATCTTCACTCGATACAGAACTGATATCTTCAAATTCAGGCTGTTTTTCTTCTGATACTTCGTTAGTTTTAATCTCAGGATTTTCAGACTCATCAACTGCGTCTGTCACATCAACAACCTCAAATCCGCCGTTTTCATCAGCATCAGACTCACTGACTTCATCTGAATCTACAGGAACATTACCGTCAACAGGCAAGGATTCTTCACCGGCTAAAACTTCGGCAATGCCAAGCTGTTCGCCGCCTTTAAATTCATTATCAAGAACAGCGTCCTCAACTGTCTGAACCTCATCCTTATCGTCAAAATTATCCTGTGGTTCAGTCGGCTCTGTATCCTCAAATTCATCATAATCATATTCTTCAAATACATTTCCGTCAAAATCCGTATTTTCTGGAACAACAACATCGGGATTCGGAACAGGGGAGGATGTACCTATTTCAGCCTTGATAGATGTGAGAGCATTTTTAATGTTGCCTGCATTTTTCCATCGGTTTGCATTATTCGGCTGACATGCAATTACAATAACACTCTTGAGTTTTTCATCACCCTCAGACGGTGCGGTAACAGCCTTGCCCGAAAATCTTTCTTCACAGGCATTCTTTCTGTCGCATGAATCACTTTCAAACGGAATTTTACCGCCGTTGCACATTGCATACATAATTATTCCGACAGAATAAATGTCGGTTGTATAGTCAACATTTTCCTGCTTGTAAACCTCAGGCGCAACAAATGAGGTATCCGCAATCTTGCCTTCAAAATCTGTAAATCCGCCGATTTTATACCTTCCGTCAGCAGTTACAAAAATATTCTTTGGTGAAATATTACCGTGAAAAATATTCTTTGCTTCCAAAGTTTCAAGCATTTCACTCATCTGAATACCAAAATCAACAACTTCATCCTCAGCGAAAGTTTTGGTTTTCATAAGCTCTTCAAGACTTGTGAGTTCTTCTGTAAATATGTACAAATCACAGGTTTTTTTGTTCTGACTATCCTGAACATAAACATCCAGATAGTTTGAAACACCGTCAAGATCCTTAACCGATTCAATAAAATCAGCCTCTTCGGTGAAATACTCGGCATGTTCATCGGTATAATTGCTTTTACCGACAAATGCGTGTCTGAGAATCGCATTTTGAGCAGTATTTTTATCAATCTTCCTTGATACCTTGTAAACTTCACAGCCGTTGTCTTCCCCGACAAATGAAGTAACCTTCCAATCCCTTAAATCTGCCGGCAATTTAATCGTTTTTGCCATACTAACACTCCTTAAATATTTCCTTATTTTTCATATTATATCTAAATCAAGGTCATTAACCCTCACTATCTCATTCTCCGGATTATTGTACCATATTACGAGCTGTTTTACCATAGATATTTCAATTTTTTAAAAAATAATTCTAATTTGTAATTAAATCTGACATAAAAACAGCAGTCCGCCTAAACGAACTGCCGAAAACATAATTTCAGTAAAATATCTTACTCGATCTTATCTGATTTTTATTTTTTCCTTTTTGTTGACTCCGATAATTCCGCCTATTCCTCCTCCCAAAACAGACGACATCAGTTTTAGCAGGGTTAGTATCGTTATAGGCTCACCGTTAAAAATCAATGCAATAGAGGTTATGACAAGAAAAATAAAAAATCCTGTCAGCGAACCCACCGCAAGACCTGCACTTCCTGTAATTCTTGATGATATTATTCCTGACATCAGCGTTGCAACACCGACCATGCCGACCGTGCAGTAATCAAGTATATCGACAGAAATTACTCCCGATGACATCATCACGGCTGCAAGCAAACACATCAAAATTACCAGTATGAGTATTCCGCATACTGATGAAAACAAAACAGCCTTTGCAAGTAGTTTTTTATCAGACATAAAACAACCCCCGAATATATTCTGTTACAAATATATTCGGGGGAAAGAACATTCATTCAAAAAGTTATTCTTTTGTAGCTTTAGTTTCGTCAGAATCTTTCTTCTTGCCAAAACCGAAGAAGCCTTTCTTTTCAGGCTGACCAGCCTGCTGTGGCTGTTCCTTAACTGTGTCAACAGTAGAAATACACCACTTTTTAAACTTCATCTTAACTCTGTCGGAGCCTGTTTCAATGATGATAGCGTCTTCGTCGTCCTTAATGGCAACTACTCTGCCCATAATTCCGCCGATTGTTGTAATTTCATCACCGATCTCAAGAGAGTTACGAAGCTGAGCTTCTTCTTTTTTCTTCTTTGAGTTAGGTCTGATGAGGAAGAAATAGAGAGCTGCAAAAATAGCAACATAGAAGAGAATCATAAAAATCATACTTGATGACTGATTTCCGCCGCTTGCACTTGCTTCTGCAACTACAGGTAAAAAGTTTGTCATTTTCGTCATTCCTTTCATACAATGTATTGATTATATCAGTTTTAATCACATCTTGCAAGTATTTTTTCTGTTTTGAAAAAATATTAGATACGCACGCCTAAAATGTTGCGATATTTCTCGTAAAATTCCATATATGTGCCGTTATCAAGCTGAGTTCTGATAACTTCCATAAGATTATTGTAAAAATAGAGGTTGTGCAAAACAGCAAGCCGCATTCCGAGCATCTCACCGCTCTTGAGAAGATGTCTTATGTATGCCCTCGAAAAGTTTCGGCAAACAGGGCAGTCACAATGCTCGTCAATCGGAGATTCATCTATTTCATATTTTGCATTATTGATGTTACGCACTCCGTCCCAAGTGAAGAGCTGACCGTGTCTTGCGTTTCTGCTCGGCATAACACAGTCAAAAAGATCAACGCCTCTTGCAACGCTTTCAAGAATATTCACGGGAGTTCCGACTCCCATAAGATATCTGATTTTATCTTTCGGAGCAAACGGCTCAACCTCTTCAATGATATGGTACATCGTTTCTGCAGGCTCACCCACGGCAAGACCTCCGATTGCGTAGCCGTCAAGATTAAGTTCTGCAATTTCTTTCATATGATTGACGCGCAAATCGTCATAGATACCGCCCTGATTTATGCCGAACAGCATCTGTTTTTTATTTATGGTATCATCAAGACTGTTGAGCCTTTTCATCTCTGTAACGCATCTTTTAAGCCATCTTGTGGTTCTTTCAGCGCTGTTTTTTGTATATTCATATGGAGAAGGGTTTTCAACGCATTCGTCAAATGCCATCGCAATTGTAGATGCAAGATTTGACTGGATTCTCATACTCTCCTCAGGTCCCATAAAAATTTTGCGGCCGTCAATGTGAGAATTGAAGTAAACGCCTTCTTCTTTAATATTTCTCAACTTTGCAAGAGAGAACACCTGAAATCCGCCGCTGTCGGTAAGGATAGGACCGTTCCACCTTGTAAATTTGTGAAGTCCGCCCATTTGCTTAACCTTTTCATCACCCGGACGAAGATGCAGATGATAGGTGTTGCAAAGCTGAACCTGACATTTTATATTCTTTAAATCAAGCGCAGAAACAGCACCCTTGATTGCACCGCATGTTGCAACATTCATAAAGGCGGGAGTCTGAACCGTACCGTGAACCGTAACGAATTCGCCTCGTCTTGCGCTACCTTCCTTTTTAATTACCTTAAACATAAATCCGTAAAATCCTCCTATGATATGAACATAGCGTCACCGAAAGAGAAGAATCTGTACTTTTCCTTTACAGCTTCTTTGTATGCATTCATAATAAAATCATATCCCGCAAAAGCGGATACAAGCATAATGAGTGTACTTTCGGGAAGATGAAAGTTAGTAATAAGTCCGTCCAGCACCTTAAATTCAAATCCGGGATAAATAAAAATATCCGTAAATCCCTCACAGGGCTTGATTTCTCCGTACATTGCCGCAACACTTTCAAGCGTTCTGCAGGATGTTGTGCCGACCGCAATAACCCGTCCGCCGTTTTTCTTAGTTTCATTTATTAGCTTTGCGGTTTCTTCGGGGACTTCATAATGCTCGCTGTGCATTTTATGCTTTGTAACATCATCAACCTTAACGGGTCTGAATGTACCGAGTCCCACATGAAGTGTAACATACGCAATCTTTACACCCTTAGCCTTGATTCTGTCCATAAGCTCGGTTGTAAAGTGAAGTCCTGCCGTCGGAGCTGCCGCTGAACCGAGTTCATGGCTGTAAACCGTCTGATAGCGTTCCTTATCCTTAAGCTCGGCTGTAATATAAGGAGGAAGAGGCATTTGACCGATTTTGTCAAGAGTAGTAAAAAAATTCTCTTCACAGTCAAAATCAACTATTCTGTTGCCGTCATCCTTAACATCAACAACTGTTGCACGCAAAATGCCGTTGCCGAATGAAAATTTTGTGCCGACTTTTGCTTTTTTACCCGGCTTGCAAAGTGTTTCCCAACGGTTGTTCGCAACCTGCTTCAAAAGCAGAAATTCAACTTTTGCACCTGTTTCGTCTTTGATACCGTAAATTCTTGCAGGCAAAACTCTTGAATCGTTGGCAACAAGAAGGTCACCCTCGTTAAGATAATCAATAATGTCATAAAAATGTTTATGCTCCAGAGTTTGTTTTTCTCTGTCAAGCACAAGCAATCTTGAACTGTCCCTCGGTTCAAGCGGAGTCTGTGCGATAAGCTCTTTAGGCAAATCGTAATAAAAATCACTAGTCTTCATTTTATTTCCTTTCAAGAACTAAAATTGCTTTTTAAAAGCTGTTCTGTCAAAAATCTTTGTAAAACACAAGTATTTGTCCTGTAAAATTCTCAAAATAATTGACATTACCCTTTTAAAATGATATATTATCTTATTATGAGCAGTTTGCATAATCGACAAACAGTCGTGTTTTCAGACATCTCTTCATATAATATAATATTTGTTTGAATAAGGCAACCGCTTTTTTAAAATTTGTTTAATTCGGAGGAATTATTATGAAAAAGTATAAAGTCGGTATTATCGGCGCTACCGGTATGGTAGGTCAGCGTTTTACACTTCTTCTTGAGAATCACCCGTGGTTTGAGGTTACTGTTCTTGCCGCAAGTAAGAGAAGTGCAGGCAAAACATACGGTGAAACAGTTGAAGGCAGATGGCATATGACTGCTCCTCTTCCTGAGAAGTACAAGGATATGGTTATCGTTGACGCTGAAAATGTTGAAGAGGTTGCATCACAGGTTGATTTCTGTTTCTGCGCAGTTAATATGAAGAAGGATGAAATCCGTGATCTCGAAGACAGATATGCAAAGGCTGAATGTCCTATCGTATCAAACAACAGTGCTCATCGTTTTACAGATGATGTTCCTATGGTTATTCCTGAAATTAACGCCGATCACATTAAGATTATTGACGCTCAGAGAAAGCGTCTCGGCACAAAAAGAGGCTTTGTTGCAGTTAAGTCCAATTGCTCACTTCAGAGCTATGTTCCTGCAATTCATCCTTTAAAGGCACTCGGCGTTGACAAGGTTCTCGCTTGCACATATCAGGCAATTTCGGGCGCAGGCAAAACATTCAAGACATGGCCTGAAATGGTAGATAATGTTATTCCTTACATCGGCGGTGAGGAAGAGAAGTCAGAGCAGGAGCCGCTTAAAATCTGGGGTAAGATTGAAGGCGACAAGATTGTTAAAACCGATGATATTTCAATCACATCACAGTGCATCCGTGTTCCCGTATCTGACGGTCACACAGCAGCTGTATTTATGTCATTTAAGGACGGCGTAAAGAAACCTACTGTCGAAGAAATTATTGACATTTGGTCAAACTACAGCGGCAGAGCTCAGGAGCTCAATCTTCCGAGTGCGCCAAAGCATTTTCTCCACTACTTCACAGAACCCGACCGTCCGCAGATTAAATCTGAAAGAAATCTTGAAAACGGTATGGCAGTATCGGTTGGCAGATTAAGACCTGATACTCAATATGATTACAAGTTCGTTTGTATGTCACACAACACATTAAGAGGCGCAGCAGGCGGTGCAGTTCTTCTTGCAGAGCTCCTTTGTGCTGAGGGCTACATGGACTGATTACTTACGGAGGTAAATTATGTCTAACCACATTTTTACAGGCTCAGGTGTTGCACTTATCACTCCTATGAAGTCTGACGGAAGCGTAAACTACGATGTTCTCGGCGATCTCGTAGAATTTCATGTTCAAAACGGTACCGATGCAATTATTGTATGCGGTACAACAGGTGAGGCTGCAACTCTTTCGGAAAAAGAGCATTGCGAAACAATTTCTTTCGTTGCAGAAAAGACAAACGGCAGAATTCCTGTTATTGCAGGTACAGGCAGTAACGATACCTCAACAGCCGTTATGCTCTCAAAATCTGCCGCAAGCACAGGCGTTGACGCACTTCTCTGCGTAACTCCTTACTACAATAAAACATCTCAGCAGGGTCTTGTAAGACACTTCAACGTTGTTGCAGATTCGGTTGATATTCCGATTATTCTTTACAATGTTCCTTCAAGAACCGGCTGTAACATCAAGCCAAAGACTTATCAGGAGCTTTGCAAGCATCCTAACATCGTTGCCGCAAAAGAGGCAAGCGGCGATATCTCTCAGGTTGCTCTCATCCGTTCACTTTGCGGTGACAATCTTGACATCTACTCAGGTAACGATGACCAGACTGTTCCTTTCATGTCACTCGGCGCTCTCGGTGTTATCTCTGTATTCGCAAACATCTGCCCCAAGGAAATGCATGACATCTGTCAGCTTTGTCTTGACAATGACTTTGCAGAGGCACAGAAGCTTAACTTCCACTATCTTGAGCTTATGCATATACTCTTCAGTGATGTTAACCCGATCCCCGTAAAGACTGCCATGAACCTCTTCGGCTATGAAGCAGGCGAATGCAGACTTCCGCTCGTACCCATGAGCGTTCAGGGTTACCATGACCTCAAGGATTGCATGGAGAAGTATGACCTTTTAAGCAAGAAGGTTAAATAATCAACCTTTGATTCGTTTAAAATTCAAGAAGTTTAAAGGGGAATAAAAATGGTAAATATAGCAATAGTCGGTTGTAACGGTAAAATGGGCTGCTTTGTGGCACAGGCTGTTCAGAGCCGTGAGGATTGCAATGTTTTGTTCGGTGTTGACGCATTCGGTGAAAGTAATTATGATTTTGATGTTTTCAAGACTTTTGACGAGGCAACCGAAACACCTGATGTAATCATTGATTTTTCAAATCCTGCAGCTCTTGACGGTATGCTTTCGTATGCAGTTGATAACAAAGTACCTTGTGTTATCTGCACAACAGGCTTTTCTAAAGATCAGATTGCAAAAATCGAAGATGCGGCAAAGACAATTCCTGTTTTCTATTCAGGTAATATGTCACTCGGCATCAATCTTCTTATTGAGCTTTCAAAAGAGGCTGCAAAAATTCTCGGAAACCAGTTCGATATTGAAATCGTTGAAAAGCATCATAATCTCAAGCTCGACGCTCCGAGCGGAACAGCTCTTATGATTGCAGACGGAATTTCGGAACAGCTTGACGAAGATCCGCAGTATGTCTATGACAGACACAGCTACCGCAGAAAGCGTTCAAAGAACGAAATCGGTATTCATTCCGTAAGAGGCGGCACAATTGTAGGCGAACACGAAGTTATCTTTGCAGGTCACGATGAGGTTGTAACAATCTCTCATCAGGCTCAGTCAAAAGAAGTTTTCGCTGTCGGTGCTGTTAATGCGGCAGTATTTCTTAAAGATCAGAAAGCAGGTATGTACAACATGGGCAACCTTCTTTCTGAAAAAATGAACTGAAAAATAACACCTTTAAGCACGGCATAAACGCCGTGCTTTCTTTTATGTCCAAACTTTGCCTACTTTCATAATATGTAGTGTGATATATTGTTTTGAGATGTCACAAAGATTTAACAAAGGGTGGAAGTTATGGAAAATAATTTAATAATATTCGGCTCGGTAACTCTTGCCATGAAGAGCCGTAACCTACTTTTAAAAAACAATATTAAATCAGGACTTGTAAGAACTCCTATACACCTCAATCGAAAATCATGCGGATACAGCCTTTATGTCCCGGGAAATTTTGAAAGGGCATTGGAAATTATCAGGAGTAACGGTATTGCTGTCAAAGGAACAGCCGCTGTTGATGCCTTATGATATATTTTGACAACGGTGCAACCACCTTTCCGAAACCCTTATCCGTAAGAAAAGCGATTAACGAAGCTATGTCCGCCTACGGAGCAAATCCGGGAAGAAGCGGTCACAAAATGTCGGTAAAATCATCTGAAATAATGTATTCCTGCCGAGATAATGCCGCAAAACTTTTTGGCTCGGAAAATCCCGAAAATATAATATTCACGCTTAACTGCACAACGGCTTTGAACACAGTTATTAAAGGCATATTAAAACAGGGCGACCATGCCGTAATCTCATCACTTGAGCACAATGCTGTCGTCAGACCGCTTGAAACACTCAAGAAAAATAAGATTGAATACTCTGTTGCCGAATGTGTCCCTTATGATGATGAACAAACAATCGAGACTTTCAGAAAACAATTCAAATCTAACACAAAACTTGTAATCTGTACCCATGCTTCAAATGTATTCGGCATCAAACTTCCGATAGAAAGAATAGGCGCTCTTTGCAGATTAAACGGCATCCTTTTTTGTGTAGATGCCGCACAAAGTGCAGGAACAGCAGATATCAACCTTTCTGACAGTTGCATTGATTTTCTCTGCACCGCAGGTCACAAAGGACTTTACGGACCGATGGGAACAGGCTTGCTTATTATAAACAGCGAAACAACTCCGGACAGTCTTATTCAGGGAGGAACGGGAAGTGATTCCGCAAACCTCAATCAGCCTGAAATTCTCCCCGATAAGTATGAAAGCGGAACCCCGAATCTTCCGGGAATAGCAGGGCTTAATGCAGGAATAAAGTTTGTCCTGAACAAAAAAACAGACAGAATATATAATTCCGAGTTAGGTCTTGCACAAATGCTATACAAAAGGCTTGAAAAAGCGGAAAATGTAATATTATACACCAAAATGCCTGAGAAAAGTCACAGCGTTCCTGTAATTTCCTTTAATATTAAAAATACCGAAAGTGAAACAGTTGCAAAAATTCTTAATGACAGCTACAACATTGCCGTAAGAGCAGGACTCCATTGTGCGCCCCTTGCACACAAAAGCTTCGGCACTCAGGATACAGGAACCGTAAGAGCTGTTGTATCGGCATTTACAACAAAAAATGATGTTGTATATTTTGCAAATGCCGTAAGTCATATTTCTAAGAACAACAAACAGAAAAAAACAATTTAAAAAGGTTGCAATTAATAACAAAAGTATGTTAGAATAATAACAAGGAATTTAAAAATAAAGGAAGGGGAAAGCAGATTGGAAATATTTAACAGCATTCTTTCCATTATCAAGACTATACAGCTAAGAGATATTGTCGATATTCTTGCAATTGCACTGTTGATTTTCGGACTGTTCAAGCTTATTCAGGAAACAAGAGCAGTTCAGCTTCTCAAAGGTGTAATTATGCTCCTGATAGTGTATTTTCTTTCGTCTCTGTTTGGTCTTGTTATGCTTTCATCCCTGTTGCGAACATTTTTCGAGGCAGCAGTTGTTGTTATTGCTATCATCTTTCAGCCGGAAATCAGAAAGGCCCTTGAACAGATGGGACGTAACAACACCTATAAAAAATATATAAAAATATTTACTAAGCACCACAAAGGTGATGAATGGAAAAAGGCTGTAGAAAAGTCAATCGTAGATGCGGCTGACACAGCAGTTCTTTTCTCTCGTTCAAAAACAGGTGCATTGCTTGTGTTTGAAAGAGAAACCATGCTTTCCGATATAGCCGCTACAGGCACAATTATTGATGCCGAAACATCAGTAGCTCTGTTCGGCAATATATTTTTTAACAAAGCACCATTGCATGACGGTGCAAGCATTATCCGTGACGGAAAACTTTTTGCAGCAGGATGTATTTTACCGCTCACATCAAATCCTAATGTAGATATCAATCTCGGTACACGACACAGAGCAGGACTCGGTATCAGTGAACAAAGCGACGCTGTTGTCCTTATAGTAAGTGAGGAAACAGGTGTAATTTCTCTTGCGGTAAACGGTATTTTGCTCCGTGAGTTTACAAGAGAAGAACTAATCAAAAAGCTTGAACAGTTTCTTATCTATGATCGTGGCTATGACGATGATGAACCGCCCAAAAAGTTTTTTCAGAAGAACCCGAAAAGTTCAAAAAGAGAGAAGGCTGAAAAATGAAAAAGAAAAAACTCTCTCTCAACAAACTGTTTCAGAATAACAAATTTCTGATTATACTCGCCCTTGTAATCTCAACAATAACATGGGTTTACATGAGTATGGGTACAACAAATGATACAACCGTAACAATAAGCAATATTCCCATTCAGATTGAATTGCCTGACCAGCTTGATAACAACGGGTTGCAGGTATTCCGTGATGCGGAGCAGACTGCCACGGTAACCGTAACAGGCAGCAGAGCCGTTCTCGGTTCTATCGGAACAAAGGATATTACTGTCACGGGTGCTACAAACGGAATTGACTCGGCAGGAACTTATCAGCTTTCGCTTTCAGCCGTAAAAGCCAACCCGAGTGCCAACTTTCAGATTATCTCAACCGTTACGCCTTCAAATGTCAATGTAATTGTTGATTATCAGCGTGAAACAAGTTTCCCGATTCAGGAAAATGTTGTTTACAAGGTTGCCGACGGATACTATGCGTCAACTTCTCTTGCATCAAAGAATATCACAATCTCAGGTCCTCAAACAGAGATTGCCAAAATTGCAAAGGTTTCGGCATCGGCAGAACTTGACAGTACACTAAATGCGCCGACCTCAACGACCGCAAATATTGTGCTTTATGATAAAACAGGAAATAAAATCTCCACCGAGCTTCTTACAATGGAGTTTACGGATGTTGAGGCTACAATTTCCGTTCTCCCCGAAAAGACGGTAAATGTAATTCCTGAGTTTATTAACAAACCCAAAGGTCTTGATTTAAACGATGATATGCTTACGGTTGAGCCTTCAAAGATTCTGCTTGCAGGTCCAAAAGAAGTGCTTGACAATACTGACAGCGTAAAGCTTGAGTCAATCGATTTTGCAACACTTTCAAACAAGCGTTATGAGTACGATACGCAGGGAATAAACATCCCGAGTGACTGCAAAAATATCAGTAACTCAACCTCCGCAAAGCTCGTACTTGACCTCAGCGGTCTGTCCAAGAAAACCTTTACCGTTGATTCATTCAAAGTAAGCGGTCTTTCTTCAAAATACAAAGCCGATGTAACACAGACAAGTATGAATGTTACCGTAATCGGCAGTGAAAAGGAACTTAAAAGCCTTAAAAGCTCAGATATTGAAGGCGTAATTGACACCTCAGATCAGAGCGGAACAGTAGGCTCGGTTCAGATGCCTGTTACTTTCAAACTCAGCGGTACTGACACCTGTTGGGTAAGCGGAAGCTACAAGGCAAATATCACAATCAGCGAAAAATAACCCATAAAAACCGCAGGCATTTTGATGTCTGCGGTTTAGTTTATTTGTATTAAATTACATTCTGATTCGATTTGAACTGCCTCGCCTTACAAAAGCTTTGTTCATATCGTCAGTATAGTGATATCTCACACTCTGTACAAGACCAAGACTAATGAGCGTACTCAAAGCAGAAGTACCTCCCGAACTGAACAGGGGAAGGGTTATTCCGACTACGGGAAGAAATCCAAGCACCATTCCTATATTTACAATTGTTTGCGATGCTATCATTGAAAACACACCGTAGCAGATATACTTGCCTTCAAATTCACTTGAATTTTTTGCATTCAAAACCACTTTTAATATAATAAAAAACAAAATCAGCAAAAGCGCCATGCATCCGACAAATCCGAGTTCCTCTCCTGCAACGGTAAAGATAAAATCGTTTTCCTGTTCGGGGACGATTGAATGTTCAACACGCTGTCCGTTAAAAAGTCCGCTTCCGAAAGCTTCACCGCTTGCAATTGAAACCTTACCCTGATACTGTTGCCAACCGTAATTTGTCAGTGCATTCCCGTCAAGGTCAAACAAAGCAAGAACCCTGTTGCGATGTTCTTCATTCATAAATACATTCCATATAATCGGAATTGCACACACAAGCAATCCTCCGAAAATGACAAAATATCTCAGTTGAACACCTGCCGCAAATGTCATAACCAAAAACATAAGCGCAAATATAAGAACTGTACCGTCATCACCCTGAATATGAATAATTGCCATTGGTATCATTGCATGAAGTGCAAGGAAAAGTACTCCCGAAAACTTTTCAATCATTTTCTTTTCTCTCAGCCACGACAAATGCTTTGAAAAAGTTATGATAAAACAGATTTTTATAAACTCAGACGGCTGAATTGAAAATCCGCCCGGAAGATTAATCCATGCCGTATCATCTGTTCCGCTAACCTGAACTCCGAACACAAACACAAGTCCGGCAAGAACAATTCCCACTATTGCGGCAATGTACCATTTTCGTATAAGAAATCTGTAATCGGCAATTGATATAAAGACCGATGCCGCAAGACCGACAGACACAGCGATAATCTGAGTTCTTAGATAACTGTATTCGCCCGACCGTTGCATACTCGCAATCAAAAGAAAACTGTACGCAACAGCGGTCAAGGTCAAGAGCCATAACACTGCATCACACTGTCTGAAATATTCATAAATATTTGTAATAACTTTTTTCACCCAAAACAACCTTTGAAATTAATTTTACCCTATAATTATATTAAATTACGCTCTCAATATCAAGTATAATTTCAATACAGAATAATACAAGTTTCGCATTTTGTTATAATAATAAAAACATGAATTTGATTCGGAGGTATATTATGTTATCTGATATCGAAATTGCTCAGAGTGCAGAATTAAAGCCTATTGCAGAAATTGCAAATCAGCTTGGGATTTCTGCTGATGAGCTTGAGTTTTACGGAAAGTACAAAGCAAAGCTTTCTGATGAACTTGCAGACCGCGTAAAGGACAATCCTGACGGAAAGCTCATCCTCGTAACAGCAATCAACCCAACACCGGCAGGCGAGGGCAAAACCACCACTTCTGCAGGTCTTGGTCAGGCAATGGCTAAAATCGGTAAAAAGGCAATCATCGCACTCCGTGAACCGTCGCTTGGTCCTGTATTCGGAATTAAAGGCGGTGCCGCAGGCGGCGGTTACGCACAGGTTCTTCCGATGGAGGACATTAACCTTCATTTCACCGGTGATATGCACGCAATTACAGCAGCCAACAACCTTTGTTGCGCAATGCTTGACAACCATATTCAGCAGGGTAACACACTCGGCATTGATCCGAGAAGAATTCTCTTCAAGCGTTGTCTTGATATGAATGACCGTGCATTAAGAAATATCACAATCGGTCTTGGCGGTAAGGTGAACGGTGTTCCGAGGGAAGATCACTTCATCATTACAGTTGCATCGGAAGTTATGGCAATTCTCTGTCTTGCAAATGATATCTCTGACCTTAAAGAAAGACTCGGCAACATTCTTGTTGCATACACATACAGCGGTGAACCCGTTTATGCCAAAGATTTGAAAGCAGAGGGAGCAATGACTGCACTTCTCAAGGATGCAATCAAACCTAACCTTGTTCAGACGCTTGAGGGTACTCCTGCAATTATGCACGGCGGACCTTTTGCAAATATCGCTCACGGCTGTAACAGCATAAGAGCAACAAAGCTTGCATTAAAGCTTGCAGATTACTGCATTACAGAAGCTGGTTTCGGCTCGGATCTCGGTGCTGAGAAGTTTCTTGACATCAAGTGCAGATATGCCGGCATTGCTCCGTCGGCAATTGTAATCGTGGCAACATGCCGTGCATTAAAATACAACGGCGGCGTTCCAAAGTCAGAGGTTTCAAATGAAAACATTGAAGCTCTCAAAAAAGGCATTGTAAACCTCGGTGTTCACATTGACAATATGAGAAAGTACAATGTTCCCGTAGTTGTAGCGATTAATCAGTTCGGTACAGATACAGATGAAGAACTCAAATACATTGAAGAATATTGCATTTCAAAGGGTGCAGACTTTGCCCTTTCAAATGTATTCGGAAAAGGCGGAGAAGGCGGCGTAGAGCTTGCAAATAAGGTAGTAGAGGCTTGTGAAAAGCCGTCTGCATTTAAACCGCTCTATTCACTCGATCTCACACTCAAGGAAAAAGTTGAAAAGATTGCAAAGGAAATCTACGGTGCGTCAAAGGTAAACTACACAACAGCCGCAGAAAAAGCAATCAAGGAAGTTGCGGCACTCGGCGGAGACAAACTTCCCATATGTGTGGCAAAAACACAGTATTCGCTTTCAGATGATCCTACAAAGCTCGGTGCTCCAAAGGATTTTGAAATCACAGTAAGAGATGTAACAATTTCAAACGGTGCAGGTTTTGCAGTAATTTATACGGGCAATATTATGACAATGCCGGGACTCCCGAAAGTTCCTGCCGCAGAAAAAATTAATATTGACGAAAACGGCAAAATCAGCGGACTTTTCTGATATGGTTAAATTGATTTCTCACAGCGCCGATGAAACCGAGCAAATCGGCGAAAAAATTGCAAAAAAGCTCCACGGCACAGAGGTAATAGCCCTTTTCGGCGGACTCGGTATGGGTAAAACCGCCTTTACAAGAGGACTGGCAAGAGCCCTCGGTGTTGATGACGGTGTGTCAAGCCCTACTTTCGCCCTTGTAAACGAATACAGCGGAAAGTATAATATCTATCATTTTGATATGTACAGGGTTAATTCATGGGATGATTTGTACTCAACGGGATTTTTTGACTACATTGACAACGGCATTCTCGTAATTGAGTGGAGTGAAAATATAGAAGGCGCACTTCCCGAAAATGCAATCAGAATAACGATTGAAAAAGGGAAGAGCGATGACGAAAGAATCTTTGAAATTGAAGGTGTTGAAATTTGAAAATTCTGTCTGTTGACACATCTGCAACAGCCGCATCTGTTGCACTTTCAGAAGAGGGCAAGCTGATCGGTGAAACTTTCATAAACACAAGTCTTACCCACAGCCAGACGCTCATCCCTATGGTTGAACAGCTTTTGAACAATACAAAAACGGAAATGTCCGATATTGATGCAATTGCTGTCAACGCAGGTCCGGGTTCATTCACGGGAGTAAGAATCGGTGTTGCGGCAGTAAAAGGTCTTGCTTTTGCAAATAATATACCGTGTGTTTCGGTTTCAACACTTGAGAGTATGGCTTATAATTTCCTTTCAACCGACTGTTTTGTATGCGCCGTAATGGACGCACGCTGTTCACAGGTATACAATGCACTGTTTGAAATTAAAAACGGAGTTGTTACCCGACTTTGTGATGACAGAGCATTGTCGCTTGATGACTTAAAAAACGAACTGCTGTCTGTTGACGGAAGAATCATCATAGCAGGTGACGGTACCGATATAACCTGTAAATACATCGGTAATGAAATTAAAAATGCAGAGTCTGCTCCCGTAAATCTTAAATATCAGAGAGCGTCTTCAACTGCACTTGTTGCATTTGAAATGATTAATAACGGACAAACCGTTTCGGCACAAGAGCTTATGCCGGTATATCTCCGCTTGCCTCAGGCACAGCGTGAACTTAATAAAAAACTTGGAGGTAGAACAAAATGATAGCACTCGGATGCGACCACGGCGGATATAACCTTATCTGCGCAATCAAAAAATATCTGGATGAAAAAGGACTTGAATACAAAGAGTACGGCACTTTCAGCGAGGAAAGCGTTGATTATCCCGTTTATGCCTACAAGGTAGCAACTGCAATCACTTCGGGCGAATGCTCAACAGGCATTCTCTGTTGCGGTACAGGCATTGGTATCTCAATTGCCGCAAACAAGGTAAAGGGAATCAGAGCCGCAGTTGTTTCAAACGAATTTTGTGCTGAAATGACTCGCAGACACAATAACGCAAATATCCTTTGTATGGGCGGCAGAGTTACAAGCGAAGAAGATGCTGTTAAATTTGCTGACATCTTCCTTAACACACCTTATGAAGGCGGCAGACACGAAAACCGTGTGTCAATGATTACAGACATTGAAAACGGTACTTTTAAAGCATAAATAAATTAAAAATAAGATTAAAACGCTCTTTTTATTAAGGGCTTTTTCTTTTTGAAACTTAGATTTCTTGTTTGTAATATTTTGTAATTGTTATTTCTGATACAGAACCATTTCATAAATATTAATTCTATTCAGGAAATTAAGGAAAATTATTCTTTCTCAGTCGGAATTATGCGTTGTGCTAATTGTATAATATTATTAAAAGTACACCTATTTATAAGTGCATTATAACTACTATATTTCAATTTGTAACCAAATTTACGAAAAAATTTCATTTTTTTAAATTTATTTACAAAAAACCCTTGTTTTTTTTCCTTTTTAGTATTATAATAACATCACAATGTTTTTAAAGAATTTTAAAAAAGAATTAAAACGATTTGGGAGAGAGTAAAAATGAGATTAAGAAAACAGGAACTTGGAGACAGAAACCTCGTAGGAAGCAGGGTTGAGGCTGTAAGAAAGCAGAAAGGTATGAAGCAAAAGGAGCTTCTTGCTCAATTACAGGTTAACGGCGTCGATATGAACGCATCAGGACTTTCAAAGCTTGAAGGTCAGATTCGTTTCGTAACAGATGTTGAGCTTGTTGCACTTGCCGATATTCTTGAAGTGTCTGTTGACTACCTTCTCGGAAGAGAAAACTGATTTTTAACCGAATCTTTAAATTGCACCGTAGATTTTTTTCTGCGGTGCTTTTATTTTTTGCTGATAAATGTTGACAAGCGAGTATTTTAATTATATAATCATAACAGCGTTACATAACAATGTTATGAATTAGAGGTGACTACTGTGACTGAAAACAAGGCAGCTTACACAATTTCATTCGAAACTCTTACGCCAAAACTTTTTGAAAGTTTGTACAGGTCGGTAGGTTGGGAGTCGCCTTGCATTGACCAAATCGAAACCGCCTTAAATAATTCATATGCAAAATTTGTTGCATATGACGGTGACAAACCTGTCGGAATGGTTAGAATTATCGGCGACGGCGGTATGTCATTCTATATAAAAGACTATGCCGTTATTCCAGAATATCAGAGTAAGGGTGTAGGAAAAGCGTTAATGCAATTTCTTGAAGATTACATACGCAATTCTATGCCTAAAAATTGGGCAGTAAGCCTTGAACTTATCAGTTCTAAAGAAGCTGTTGCTTTTTATGAAAAATTTGGATTTGAACAAAGACCGTGCTACTGGGATGGTCCGGGAATGTTCAAAATGTTAAGATAAACTAAGGAGTGTTTCATTTGGCAAAGCAAATTGAGGGCGTTTACGAAAACATAATAGCCTGTGCCACAAAAGAATTTCTGAACAAAGGCTATGTCGATGCCTCACTGCGAACAATTGCTACTGAAGCACACACAACAACAGGTTCAATCTATACCAGATTTGGCGACAAAGAGGGACTTTTTGAGGCAATTGTAGGGAAGCAATACGATAAAATTATCGAGATGTACAAAGCCGCACAAGATGAATTTGCAAGTCTTCCTGAAGAATCACAACCTGACAATATGGCGAGCATATCAGGTAATTGTATGTATGACGGACTTTTGTATTGTTATGATAATCTTGATGTTTTTAAGCTGATTTTATTAAAATCAGAGGGCACAAAGTTTTCTCATATGATAGATGAAATGGTTGAAATCGAGGCTGAGGCTACTCATAAATATTTGAATGTGCTTAAAAGGCTCGGAAAACCGTCACCAAAAATTGATACTAAACTTGAGCATATGATTATTACGGGTATGTTCAATACCTATTTTGAACTTATAATCCACGAAATGCCGATTGAGGACGCAAAACTTTACCTTGATGAAATGCGTGAATTCTACACGGCAGGTTGGATGAAAATAATGGGGCAGGATTAAGCCCTATTATTTTTGAACAGCAGTTAGCGATAGCTAACCTGAATTTGAATGATAACAGAAAATGACTGCAGCGTTTTCGTATCAGATATAAATTATCCACTTGGAGGAGGTCTATTCTTGAAAAAGCAATCAAATTTATCAAGACTTATGTCCTACGCAGGAAATCACAAATACTTTACTTATGCTTCCTGGATTCTCTCGGGAAGCAGTGCTGTGTTTGCACTTGCTCCTTTCTATTATCTTTGGAAGATTATCAAAGAAGTACTTGAAGTAATACCTGACTTTTCAAAGGCAACAAGTCTTGTACACAACGGATGGATGGCAGTAATATTTGCCGCTGCCGCATTTTTAATCTATGTTGCAGGACTTTTATGTTCGCACAAAGCAGCTTTTCGGGTTCAGACAAATCTGCGAAAAGATATGATGCACCACATCATTAAGTTACCCCTCGGAACTCTTGAAGCTCTTGGAAGCGGTAAAGTACGAAAAACGGTCAACGAATGTTCAGAATCAACTGAAACATACCTTGCTCATCAGCTGCCCGATATGGTAACCGCATACATAACACCTATCGGACTTCTGTTTATGCTGTTTTTCTTTGATTGGAGATTCGGTCTTTTCTGCTTAATTCCTATTTTGCTGAGTTTTGTTATTATGTTCACACAGATGACAGGGCCTACACTTAAAACTAAAATGGAAGAATATCAGAATGCTCTTGAAGATATGTCAAATGAAGCTGTTGAGTATGTAAGAGGTATTCCTGTAGTAAAAACTTTCGGTCAGTCTGTTTTTTCATTTCACCGTTTCAAAAAGTCTATTGACAACTACAGCACATGGGCAATTTCTTATACCGAGAGTATGAGAAAGCCAATGTGTATTCTTACAATGCTTATTAACGGAATTTTTGCATTTATCCTTGTTGCAGGTATGTGGTTTACTTCAGGCGGAGTAACAACCGATTTAATTCTCAGCATCTTGTTCTATATTATCATAACTCCTGTATTAACCGTTACAATGACAAAAATAATGTTCCAGAGTGAGAACACAATGCTTGTTACAGACGCACTCAAGAGAATTGACTCAATCCTTAATCTTGAACCGCTTGAAAGCACAGATGTAAAAACACCTAAAGATAATTCCGTTGTTCTAAAATCGGTTTCTTACAGCTACGATAAGGGAAATAAAACAAAAAAAGCAATTGACAATATATCGCTTTCAATTAAGCCAAATGAAACAGTTGCATTTGTCGGACAGTCCGGCGGCGGTAAAACCACGCTTGCAAACCTCATAAGCAGATTTTTTGATGCAGATGAGGGAGAGGTGTTTATCGGCGGTGTAAATGTCCAGAACATTGACAAAACCGTTTTGATGAATACAGTATCATTTGTTTTCCAGAACAGCCGATTAATAAAAGGCACAATTCTTGATAATGTCAAAATGGCAAGACCTGACGCTACAAATGAAGAAGTACTTCAAGCTATTCACAAAGCACAATGTGATGACATAATTAAGAAATTCCCCGAAGGTATCAACACAGTAATCGGAACACACGGCACATACCTTTCAGGCGGTGAACAACAGAGAATCAGCATTGCAAGAGCTATTCTCAAAAATGCTCCTATTCTTATTCTTGATGAAGCTACCGCTTTTGCAGACCCCGATAACGAAGCTAAAGTTCAGCAGGCAATCAATGAACTTGCAAAGGATAAAACAGTTATTATGATTGCACACAGACTTTCCACCATTGCAAATGCCGATAAAATCTATCTTCTTGAAAACGGCAAGATTGCCGAATCAGGTACAAATGACGAACTCGTTGCAAAAGGCGGCATATATGCAAAAATGATGAAAAACTATGTTTTATCAGTAAACTGGAAAATTTCAAAGGAGGGTAAATGATGATTAAAAAACTTCAGCATAAATTTGCTCTTTCGGAAAGAGGCGCAAAAGACCTTATTCAAGGTATAATCGCCTGTGCTGTACAGAACATTTCATTTATGTTTCCTGTAGGTTTACTTTACTTTTTCGTAAATGATTTGCTAAACGGCGGCATAAAACCCGAAAAAATATGGTTCTACATTGTGGGATGTATCATAGCACTTGCTCTGATTTTTGCAGTAACATATTGGCAGTACAATTCAACCTTTCTTGCAACATATGTAGAAACAGGCACAAGAAGAATTACGCTTGCTGAAAAGTTAAGGAAAATCCCTCTGTCATTCTTTGGCAAAAAAGACCTTGCCGACCTCACAAGCACAATTATGGCAGACTGTACATACCTTGAAACAGCATTTTCTCATTTCATCCCGCCGTTTATCGGAGCTATGATTTCAACCGTAGTAATCGCAATCAGCCTTTTCTTTTTTGATTGGAGAATGGCAATTGCTTCTCTTTGGGTTCTTCCGGTTGCATTTGCGATAATCGGCTTGTCATCAAAAGTTCAGAAGAGTTTAAACCGCAAGTCAATGGATGCTAAAATGGTTTGTGCAGACGGAATTCAGGAATGTATCGAAACAATTCAGGACTTAAAGGCAAATAACGCCGAACAGTCATATATGGCAGGCCTTGACACAAAGATAGACAATGTAGAAAAACGCTCAATAATCAACGAATTCGGCACATCAACATTTGTTGTATCTGCAGGACTTGTCCTCAAACTCGGCATTGCCACAACAGCACTTGTCGGCTCAATTTTGCTCGTAAACGGACAGCTTGATGTACTTACATTCTTTATGTTTTTGCTTGTTGTATCAAGACTCTATGATCCAATGCAGTCTGCTTTACAGAACCTTGCCGCAATCATCAGCACAAACACGAATGTTGCGAGAATGAACGAAATTCTTGATCATGATGTTCAGACAGGCAACACAAGGCTTACAAATAAAGGCTATGATGTTAAATTTAAGAATGTAGAATTCTCATACAACAACAAAGATAATGTTCTCAAGGATGTTTCGTTCACAGCTAAGCAAGGCGAAGTTACCGCACTTATCGGCCCATCAGGCGGCGGTAAAACTACCGTATCAAGACTTGCCGCAAGATTCTGGGATATTAACAAGGGCAAAATCACCGTGGGCGGTATGGATATTTCCAAGATTGAACCCGAAACTTTGTTATCACTTTATTCAATCGTTTTCCAAGATGTAACTCTCTTCAACAATACGATTATGGAAAACATCAGACTCGGCAAAAAGGACGCTACAGATGAGGAAGTTCTCCTTGCCGCAAAACTTGCAAACTGCGATGAATTTGTTTCTAAACTTCCCAACGGTTATAATACCGACATTGGTGAAAACGGCTGTCAGCTCTCAGGCGGTGAAAGACAGCGTGTTTCAATTGCACGAGCATTTCTTAAAGACGCTCCGATTATCCTCCTTGATGAAGCTACAGCATCACTTGATGTAGAAAACGAAACTCTTATTCAAACAGCTCTTTCAAAACTTATCAAAAATAAGACCGTAATTGTAATTGCTCACAGAATGAGAACAGTTGCAGGTGCAGACAAAATTGTAGTTTTGTCAGACGGTGTTGTTGCAGAAGAAGGTACAGCAGAAAGCCTTAAAAAATTGAACGGAATATTTGTTCATATGATGAACTTACAGTCCGAAAGCAGTAATTGGAAACTCAATTAAATATAACCACTAAACGCAAAAGGAACAACTATAACGTTTGTTCCTTTTCTGCGTTGACATATTAAAAACAATACTGTAATATTATTTTATAGGATAACGGAGGGATGAATGTGATTGACCTCAACAACATTGAAAAATACAGAGAAAACAATCGAATAGAGGCCAAAAAGGCAACAGGCGGATTACCTAAAAGCTTGTGGGAAACATATTCATCCTTTGCAAATACACTCGGAGGAATTATACTTTTAGGTGTAGAAGAATACAGGGACAAATCACTTCATCCCGTAAATCTTCCCGATCCGGATGAACTTATTGAGGAATTTTGGGAGATAGCAAACGATATTCAAAAAGTAAGCACAAACATTCTTTCATATGATGATGTTTATGTGCAAAAAATTGAAGAAAAGCATATTATCGTTATTACAGTGCCAAAAGCCAAAAGATTTGACCGTCCCGTGTATCTTGACGGCAGCATTCATAATTCATACAGAAGAAACGGCGAGGGTGACTACCGTTGCACACTCGATCAAATTAACGCTATGGTGCGTGATTCCGAGATTAAAACACAGGATATGAATATCATCGAATGCATGACTGCTTCCGTATTTAATAGCGATTCACTCCATAGCTACCGAATAAAAATGTCAAGTGTTAAGCCAAACAATCGGCTTCAAAATTTGTCGGATAAAGATTTCTTGCAGGCAATAGGAGCAATCGGAGTAGGGGAAGACCTTTTGTTTCACCCTACAGCCGCAGGACTTCTTATGTTCGGTAAGTCAGAATTCATCAAAAAAGAATACCCGTCCTATTGTCTTGAATATAAGGAAACAACACAAGATGATAAACACACAATTATTTCATCAGATTTAAATTCTGACTGTGAAAACCTTTATGATTTCTTTATAAAGGTCTTTGAAAAAATTTCATACGATATAAAACTGACAGCAAACACAAAATCAGACATTACACCGATTACAACTGCCTTACAGGAAGCTCTTGCAAACTGCCTTATAAATGCCGACTATTATGGTTCAAACGGTGTTGTTATTATGAAAGATGATGAAAGCATTACAATATCCAATCCAGGCGGATTTAGAGTTGAACTCGACGCCGCAAGAGCGGGCGGTATTTCCGACCCCAGAAACACGGCAATTATGCGTATGTTTAATTTGATAGGAATCGGCAGTAACGACGGATTCGGTATTTCTAATATTTTCTCCGTTTGGAAAAGTCACAAACTTGTTCTGCCGGTCATTGAAGAAAGTTTCAACCCCGAAAGCATCACCCTAAAGCTTTCGTTTGTTCCTGAAAGCAAATCAACTAAAACTCAAATTTTACGAAATCGTCCCGATATTGAAACAGACAGGCAGGATGCCGTAATTTCATACATTACTGACAACATTACGGTAACTTCAAAAGAAATTTCCGAACTTCTCGGAATAAGTCATAAAAAATCGAAGCAACTTCTTCACAAACTTATGGCAAAGGATTTTGTTATAATCAAAAACGGAAAATACACCCTAAAAGCATAGAAGGAACAGAATCAAATTTCGGAACATCAATCCGCATAAGCGTTGCTCATAATTGCTAGGTTGCTTATTTTTGCAAAAGGAAAACCGTCTGCTGTAAATAAATGCCAAAAGATAAATTTACCTATATCTGCCTTTCTTTTGCTACAACAGTCTGTTCATAACTCTGCTGTTCAAAGTCTTGCAAGACGATCTCGCAGGTGCAGTTGTGCCGATTGATAATTTGAGTATGGTTGTTTCAATAATCTTTTCGTACATGATTTTCAAAATAACTGTCCGCAAAATCAAGCATAAGTATTCATATAATAATCGCAGACACTTATTTATACTTTTACGGATTAAATTTAAAATTTACAAATTTGTGTAATTTTGCTTGACAATCACACAAAAAACAAGTACAATGAACAAGGTAAATCACCAATATTCGGAGACGTATCGAAGTGGTCATAACGGACATGACTCGAAATCATGATGCCCCCTGAGGGTCGTGGGTTCGAATCCCACCGTCTCCGCCATAACTGGACACCAATTTTGATACAATGCGTATCTTGATTGGTGTCCAGTTTTTAAGAAATTAACAAGGAGTTAATCGCATGATTGCAAGCAAGCTGAGACTTGGTGATGAAGTACGCGTTGTTGCGCCATCCAGAAATCTAACAAAAGTGAGACAGGATGTGCATCATCATGCGGTTGACTTCTGGCGCAAGGAAGGGTTTAATCTTACCTTTTCCAAGAACATCCGAGAGATTGGAAAGTTCCATTCTTCCAGTATCGCATCACGGGTTGAGGACATCCATGAAGCATTTTCCGACCCAAATGTAAAGATGGTCATTACCTGTCTGGGCGGCTTTAATTGCAATCAGCTCCTGCGTCATCTTGACTATGATCTGATTGCGAAGAACCCAAAGATCCTTTGCGGATTTTCTGATATCACTGCCCTGCATAATGCTGTCTATGCCAAAACAGGGCTTGTCACTTACCATGGTCCACACTATGGCACATTCGCCTTCGATCGAGAAGCTGAATACACCCGCAAAGCATTTTTCGATTGTGTGATGAAAGATACTCCCATCATGGTTACACCCTCTGAAACGGCGGCGAAATATCACACCATCCAAGAAGGTACTTGTGAGGGGACAATCATCGGCGGCAATCTTTGTACGTTGAATCTGCTGCAAGGAACCCCATATATGCCCGACATCCGTAATAAGGTGCTGTTTCTGGAAGATGACAATATCATGGGCGACTATTTCTGCTATGAGTTTGACCGCAATCTGGAATCGCTTTTGCAGATCGAGGGTGCGGACACAATCAAAGGCATTGTCTTTGGACGGTTCGATGATAGTTGTGGATTGATTGTTGAAACCATCGCAGACATTATCCAGGATAAAGTGCCAGCCAACATCCCTGTGATCTTTGGGGCAGATTTCGGTCATGTTTTTCCAATGATTACATTTCCAATCGGAGGCACTGTGAGAATCCAGGCAAACAAAAATATGGCTGAGATTTCTATTTTAAGCCACTGAACACTGCGGTATGCGAATGGGTGTGCACCTTTTAATTATTCCCAAACCATTTATCAAAAGGTCAGTTTGGGTGTGCGGTTTGCATCAAAACAAGTCACTACTTTCATAAAAAAACACCGTAGTTCTGTTAGAATTACGGTGTTTTTTGCTCAATGTCAATAGTCGGGGGGAATCCGAAAGATTTGAGTATATGATATTTACAAGTGGCTAATTATTTTCACGCCCTGTACTTATTGATGAGTATGATCTAAAAATCCTGTTATTATTGCAGTTATAAATCTGCAATAATCATTGTTTTTAAGCGTTCTGTGTGATATACTAAACTCGTATAATTGTAACTATCTGAAAGAGAAGAAAATCTAATGGATTCTAACATCGAGCGCTGGTACTCAATGAAAGAAATTTGCGAATACCTCGGTGTCAGCCGTGACACCGTACTCGCTTGGATAGAAAAAAGAAATATGCCCGCCGCAAAAATCGGTCGTCTTTGGAAATTCAAGGTCAGCGAAGTAGACGCTTGGATGAAATCCGGCGTTGCGGCAGATAAGTAAGTTTAGGAGATGTATAATATGGGTTTTATTGAATCGTATAAACATCTTGAAAAACTATGCGGCGAAGTATTAAATGACGATAGGCGTATATCCGCTTATATTGATGAAATGATAAATACTCCCCGTGGTTCTTATCTTGTAAGAGGTTGGGATGATGACCTAAAACAACTGAAACACTACCGTTGGGTTAGGAATCAAATAGCACATGAACCTGATTGTACCGAGCAAAATATGTGTGAACCGTGTGATACTGTGTGGCTTGACGGTTTTTATTCACGCATAATGAATCAAACCGATCCGCTCGCTTTATATTCTAAAGCCACCAAGCCTCGTCAGGCTCAAAAACCGGTACAAGCTCATAAGCCGGAATCCCCTACATACACTTATTCTCAGCCGACTTCTAACCATAGAAAATCATCTCCACAGACTGCCGGTTGTATGACATTTTTAGTAGGTATTTTAATTATTGTAGTTGCAATCGTTTTAATTTCAGGAATATTATAATCTGATTTTGGAGGTGCAATATGGCACTTGAAAATAAATTAGGTCTGACAAGCTCTGCCGACCTTGCCCGTGAGGAAGAACGCATCAGCAAGAAAAAGGCTGCAGAACTTTTTGAAAAAGGTATTTTAGATAATCTTCCTGCCGGCAAGTTTTCTACATTGCAGGCAATCCATAAATACCTATTTGAGGACATTTGCGACTTTGCAGGCGAACTCAGAACAGTCAATATTGCAAAGGGCAATTTCCGTTTTGCACCTTTAATGTACTTGCAAGCGGCACTTGATAACATTGACAAAATGCCGCAGTCAAACTTTGATGAAATAATCGAAAAATATGTTGAAATGAATATTGCTCACCCGTTCCGAGAGGGTAACGGACGCAGTACCCGCATTTGGCTTGACCATATCTTAAAAAACGAAATCGGCAAGGTTGTCGATTGGAGCATGGTGGATAAGTAAGATTATCTGCTCGCTATGGAGCGCAGTCCGATTAAAGATGTGGAAATCAAAGTGTTGCTGAAAGCTGCGCTTACAGACGAAATAAACAGCCGTGAAGTCTATATGAAAGGCATCGACCACAGCTATTATTATGAGGGTTATACGACCTTTAAGACGGAAGAATTGTAAGAAAAGAGGTACAAATATGCCCGACAAGAATTGGCAATAAAGGAATGGATACTGAACGGAGAAACGGTTATCTACGCTGATTGGGGCAGCATAAAAGATACTTTGGATTATGATTTTGCCACCGAAAAACAGTTTTCCTATGAGGGACTGTCGGTTGAAGCATCGGTGAAACACCTTACAAAATTTGCATCGGATATTTGGCAGATTCATCCCTTCGGCGAGGGTAACACAAGAGCCACCGCCGTGTTTATGATTAAGTATATGAAAGCTTTTGGGTTCCGTGTCAATAACGATGCGTTCCGTGAAAACTCTTGGTATTTCCGTAATGCATTGGTTCGTGCAAACTATAACGATTTGCAAAAAGGTATTCATTCCACCACAAAGTTTTTGGAACTGTTTTTCGCAAACCTTCTTCTCGGCACAAATCACGAGTTAAAGAACCGCACAATGCACGTTGATTTTGTGCATAAAAGCGCTTCTCAAAGTGCCAAAAGCGAAACGCCAAAGTGCCAAAGTGCCAAATTGACACTTTGGACTGTACTTTAGAAGAACTTGCCGTGTTAAATTTAATATAAAAGAACCCGTCTGTTAAGCAAACCGAGCTTGCAGAACAAATAGGAAAGTCCGTCAGAAGTATAAAGCGCATTATAGACTCTCTAAAAGAGAAACAATACATCCGTAGAGTTGACGGCAAACGCTACGGAAAATGGGACATATTGGTTTAACGATTGCAATTGTTTTCGTTCAAACGGAAGAACTAAAAGTATTATTACGAGGTGCTCGAAATGATAAAAACCGTATCACAAACAACGATCGCTGATGTGTTTTCTATAACCAGCGATAAAATATATAAGATTCCGAAATACCAACGTGAATATACTTGGGGAATCAAAGAATGGGATGCACTCTTTAATGATGTGACCGAAAATGATTTTGGGTACTTTCTCGGCTCCTATATTTGTGTGAATAGCAGCACGATAAATGAAACAGTATTAGAGGTAATTGATGGTCAACAGCGTTTTTCAACAATCACCTTATTACTGGCAGCTCTTTACTCCGAACTTGCTAAACATAAAACCGAAATGGACGAAGATGACCTGAGCGAGCTTTCTAATTTGAGAAACGAGCTTGCGAACAAAAAGCCGAAATTTACTACTTCGGGTGGTAAAGTCACGGAATATAACCAGCGACTTTTGCTTCAGAAACAAAACTCAAACGACGAGGACTATTCTTTCATCCTTTCTGATAATGGCATTATTACGCTTAACCTTTCTAAACCTTCCAATTTCGGTAACAGAAGAATTGCAAAGGCTTATCGTCATTTTCAAAAATTGATTGATGATGAAGTACAGGAAATCAAAGAAGATAATCCAAACATTACTGACATAGGAGCGTTATTACAGATTGTAAGAAAATTTGAAACAGCAGTACTGGTAGGAATTGAAGTCGATACCAATAAAGATGCATATATGCTCTTTGAATCCCTCAATCACAGAGGTGTTCCGCTTTCTGCTCTTGATCTGATTAAAAACTCTCTTATTGCACAGGCTGAAAACTCTGCTGACGCAGATAATGCTTATGAACAATGGAAACAGATATTAAAAGCCGTTGGACAAGATGACTACTCTGTTCAGGAACGCTTCTTCAGACAATTCTATAATGCATTTAGAGATGAATTGAATACGCCCTACAAATCTGCTGACAAGAAGTATTATCTTGGCTATTTGGCAACAAGAACAACTTTGATTGATATCTACGAAAAAATGATTAAGAGCGATTATTGTGCCCTTTTGGAAAACCTTTCAGAAAAAGCAAACAAATACTCTATCATTGTTAACAATACCGATGATGAGTATGTTTACACAACAAGCTTGCAAAACTTAGCAAGAATCTCCGGCGCTCCTTCATATTTGTTGCTGATGTATTTATTGACTAACCAAGAAAAGTTCCGCCTTTCAGATGAGAACATAAAAGCTATCGTTGATATACTTATCGTTTTCTTTGTAAGAAGAAACTTAACCGATGTTCCGAACACTCGCAAACTTACTCAACTGTTTATTGATATTATTGCAAAGATTAAATTTGAGAGTGGAAACAAAATCGTTGAAAGTATCAAAGATATGCTCAAGTCTGTTTCTGCAACTGATGAAACCTTTGAAGAAAAACTTCGTGGACCTATTTACGACGAAAATCCCGAAGCTACTCGTTTTGTCTTGTGCAATATAGAAGCACAACATCAGACAAAGGAAATTTATTCTGATTTGTGGTCAAGAGATACAAGCAATAAATATGTTTGGACTATTGAGCATATCTTCCCCGAAGGTGAAAATATCCCCAAAGAATGGGTTGATATGATTGCTAACGGCGATAAAGCGAAGGCAATCCAGATTAGATCCGATTATGTACATACCATTGGTAACTTAACAATAACCGGATATAACCAGAACCTTTCAAATATGTCTTTCGAACATAAAAAGGAAAGAAAATCAAAAGACAAAACAAAAAATATTGGTTACAAAAATGGGTTATTCCTCAATGAGGATGTTGTAACTGAATCTGAATGGACTGTTGATAAAATAACCACAAGAACTGACAAGATTGTAAAAACACTTCTTGATATGTACAAATGGTGATTTTTTCAGTATGTTGCAAGACTCATATATTTTCTTCTAACCATAGTTCATTAGAACTATCGGTGCGAAATTTGTAGATACTTGAGAGATGCTATAGAATAAGGAGTTAACCGAAATGGTATCAAACATTTGGAATAAGGATATTCCTGTAGAAAAAAGTTCTTATTTGTGTGATGACGAAATCACATACTATAATCTTGATAAATTCAAGCACGATGAAGGCAAACTAACTATGATTGATTTATTCTGCGGTGCTGGTGGCTTTGCTGTTGGCTGTTTTTGGGCTGGTTTCGAGTCCGTCCTTGGCATAGCCGCAATGCGTACATGGCCTTATAATCACCCCAACTCCATCGGCTGTTTAGGCGATATTACAAAAATAGAACCTAAAAAATCAAGGAATTACTTCAAAGCAAAGGAATTTATAAAATAAACCTAATTACTGGCGGTGTGCCCTGCCAAGGATTCTCTATTGCAAACAGGAAACACAGTGATAATGATGAACGCAATTTCTTGTTTTTAGAATATATGAAATTTGTTAAAGAATTTGATCCTGATTATATAATTCTTGAAAATGCATCTGGCATGAGAAGTACTGCTGGAGGACAGTTTGAAAAAGATATAAAAGAGTATATGGGTTCGCTTGGATATACTGCTACTGTAGACTTGTTAAACGATGCCGATTTTGGTGTGCCTCAGATTCGCCAAAGACTGATTTTTGTCGGCGTTAAACAAGCAAGAGGACTCACCTCTGAGTATATCTTTCCTGTTGGCAAATTCAAAAATAATTATCGTACCGTTCATGAAGCTATTTCAGATCTCCCGGAGTTTGGAAACAACGAAGAAACTTGCAAGTACACCAAACCCGCAAGAGGCGAATATCAAAAGTTGATGAGATAAACCGAACACTCATTATTCATGATGACAATGGTTCAACCATTGAGGATTTCTTCAATGATGTAAAGAGCTGTTCTCGCAACAATCTCTTGGTCAAAGATTATGCCGATCTTGATAACAAAGAAATTCCCAGATATTTTATGCAGGTTAGATATGGTTCTACTTATTCAAAGGTAAAACATATTAGAATGCATTCGTATTTTGCGGACGCAGTCTTATTTCCAGATGGTTCACTTTGGAGGGATGCATAATGACCGAAGAACAAGTAACAAAAGCATTGTTGCAGCATTTAACTGATAACGGTTGGCATATTGTTTGTTTTGACTTTCCACAAAGTGGAACAGGTAAAGTTTTACACCCTAATAATGCCGACGGTGAAAAAATAAAGATTCAATTATTCCTGATATAGTAGCCGTAAAAAACAATATATCTTTATTTTTTGAAAACAAAGATAGGTTTTATTTACCCGACTATAAAAAGATTAATGAATTGATTTTGGATAACCAGTATACAAATGCCATTGATAATTTGTTTTCTGATTATAGAATAGAAAAAATATTCTACGGCATCGGTTTGCCAACTGAAAAACACAAAGAAAAATCTAAAGAATCTGCCCATTTAGTAAACTTTATATTAGGCGTAAATACCGACAGGTCTATTGATATTTTATACAACCCAGAAAAGATAGTTTTATAAGGATTTGAAGAAATGCGTGTCTGCAGTTTGTTTTGTGGTATAGGTGGAATAGATTTAGAATTTATACAGGCGAGTTTTGAAATAGTATGGGCAAATGAATTTGACGAAGATGCAGCAAGGACATATCGCTATAATTTCAAAGATTGTAATCTTGTAGTAAAAAACATCAAAAAAGTTAATATTGATACCATCCCTGATTTTGATGTGCTTACAGCCGGGTTTCCATGTCAGCCATTTTCATCTGCTGGTATGCAAAAAGGTTTTCAAGACACTAGAGGCACTATGTTTTTCGAGATTGTTAAAGTTGTTGAAAATAAACGACCTAAAGTTATTTTCCTTGAAAATGTAGCCAATCTATTGGGGCACGATGACGGTAAATCTTTTTTTACAATATACAATACGCTCGTCCCATTTGGATATAGCTTTAAATATCAAGTTATGGATGCATTAGACTATGGTAATATTCCTCAAAGAAGGTCAAGGATATTTATTGCAGCTTTTTTGGATGATCAAATGTGTGATAGATTCAAGTTTCCCGAAAAGATTGAGCGAACAGTTCAATTAAATGATATTTTGATTAGGTCAATTAAACATGATGATTCATACTATTTTCATGAAGATAGCAAAGATTACTACAAACTGAAGTAAATAGTTAAAAGTAAATCTGTAATCTATAGGTTTTATGATTCAATAGATGTTTATAAATCATATCGTGTATGTCCAACACTACTAGCAAGCATGGGAAAGTTTCCAGATAGCATTCCAGTAATTCTAGATGACTTCGAATAAGAAAAATTACCCCTTATGAATGTCTTGCTTTGCAAGGATTTCCAAAAGAATTCAAATTTGCGCCCAAAGCACCACTTGATAAAGCTTATAAACAATGTGGAAATAGCGTGGTTGTTCCGGTAATTAAAAGGATTGCCGAAAATATAAAGAGTGTTTACTTTAACACCAACCATTGCAAAAAAAACAAAACTTGTTTTGTTATCATCGAATATCTGCTCATAATGCAGAAATGAACACAAAAATAAATTACCCCTTAAAAAGAGAGTGAGCAATAATGAAAATATACAAGCATTATAACTCTAAAAGTTTCATGACACTATTTAATGGAGACTGTCAAGAACTTTTAAAAGAAATTCCAAACGAAACAGTAGATTTAATAATAACATCGCCTCCTTATTGCATGAAAAAAGCATATGAAGATCCTAAGGCAGATACAGAAACTTTTAAAGAACTTCATACAAGTATTTTCGATGATGTTTATAGAATATTAAAACCCGGCGGAAGTATATGTTGGCAAATAGGTTATCATGTATCTAATTCTTCGATTATTCCTTTGGATTATTTAGCATATGAAATATTTACATCAAAAAACGATCATTTAGAACACCCATTAATACTTAGGAATCGAATAATATGGACTTTCGGTCACGGTTTGAATAGCACTCAACGTTTTAGCGGCAGACATGAAATGATTCTGTGGTTTACCAAAGGAAAAACCTATAATTTCAATTTAGATTGTGTGCGAGTACCTCAGAAATATCCGGGAAAAAGGCATTATAAGGGTGAGCATAAGGGCGAGTTAAGTGGAAATCCTTATGGAAAAAATCCATCTGATGTATGGGATATACCTAATGTAAAGGCAAATCATATTGAAAAAACGGAGCACCCTTGCCAATTTCCTGTAGCTATTCCACAACGGCTTATTAGAGCTTTGACAAATGAAAAAGATATCATTTTAGATCCTTTTATGGGTTCTGGTACAACTGCACTAGCAGCCTTTGTTGAAAAAAGAAAATTTATTGGTGCAGAAATAAAACAAGAGTATTATAATTTAACCTTACAACGAATTGAAAATGCCATCAAAGGTGATATTAAAATTCGCGATGATATTCCAGTTATGACACCAAATACAAATATGGCTGTTGCTAAACTGCCTGAAGAGTTTCGATTAGTGCGGGAGGGTAAAAATGAAAACGAATAAGAAAGCAAAAAAAAGAGTACCACTTACTCCAGAACAATTATTAAAGCGAGAAAAAAGGGCATTTAAAACAAAAATACGGAATATTTTTACTGGTGCTGGCTTTAAATATATTCCGACGAACGATCATGAAATGTCTATAGGTTTACGCAAAGTAGAAGTTGACTCGTTATTTATTCATGAGAATATTTGGTTATTGTGTGAGGACACAATAAAGACCAGCGAAATTCGTGATCATATTCGTACTAAAAACGAAGCTTTTGGCGAAATAAATAAAAATCTAAGTGAATTTATTAATAAGTTAACAGAACTATTTCCTGAACATAACGAAATACTTAATAAATATGATGTTGAACGTATCAAGATTTTTGGATTATACATATCTAAAAATGAACTTTCTTTATCTAAAACAGATTACGAGTTATTTAACAACTTAAAATTTGTTGAACCACAAACGCTTGATTATTTTCAGTGGACTGTAAAAGGCATTAAGCTTTCGGCACGAAATGAAATCTTTAGATTTTTAGATTTAAAGGCTAAAGATATTGGAAGAATTTCAAGTTCTAGTGGTAATTCTGAAATCACAGCACCAATTATTTACCCAAGAGAATTTACAGGGCTGAAAAATAAAGTAAGAGTAGTTTCTTTTATGATGTCTGCAGAAGATTTATTAAATACATGTTATGTGCTTCGAAAAGACAATTGGGAAGAATCTATTTGGTTATACCAAAGACTTATCGATAATAATCGACTTAAAAAAGTACGAAGTTTTATCGAAACAAAGGGTGAAGCATTTTATAATAATATAATTGTTGCTTTGCCTGATGATGTTGCTTTTAAAGATGCTTCTGGGCACTTTAAATCTATAGAAGAGATAAGTGCTTTAGAAGGAAATTGCCAACTTATATTACCCAAAGAATTGAATTCTATTTGCGTAATCGACGGACAGCATCGTATTTATGCACATTACGAAAGTGGAACAGATAGTAAGCAAGAACGAAAGATAGCAGAATTGCGCAAACAGCTTCATCTCTTGGTTACCGGCTTAGTTTTTCCCAAAGATATGAAATTGGAAGAAAGAGCAAAAATACAAAGCGAAATATTTGATGATATCAATTCAAATGCAAAAGCTGTGCCACAAAATATCCTACTACAAATCAAACGAATTAAAAATCCTATAGCAGATGAGAGTTTAGCTCAATTTGTAATTGAGAAATTAAACAAAGAAAGTATATTTAAAAACATGCTACAAATATCTTCGCTTGATAAGGGCAAGATAAAAACTGCATCAATCGTGCGATTTGCCCTTAGATATTTGGTTACTGTAACACCAGTAGAGGGAAAGCAAAGCCTTTTTGATCATTGGGTGGGTGATAAGGAGGCCTTGTTATCCTCTAATGATGCAGCAATACAAGATTATGTGGCGTTCTGTGCTTCTGCAATTCGTGAATACTTTGGAGCAATCAATAAAAATCTCAGAGCTTATTGGAATGATCCTGAATATAAATTGTTGACTGTTATAGCCCTTAACGGTTTCATTATTGCATTCACACGCCAATTAAGTGTAAATGGCGTTAAGAATTTTGAATTTTATAACAAAGTTTTTACGGACTGGAATTTTGATTTTTCAAAAGATGGTTTCCCATATACATCTAGCCAATACAGAAAGTTTTCTACTGATATTTTAAAAACGGCATTTAAATTACCTGAAGAAACAATAGAACTATTATAATCAGAAAGCCTGTCACTATCTGACAGGCTTTCTGATTAGTTTCTAAATACATAGGAAATGTTAATCGGAGTTAAGACTATTCCGTACTTTTCTTTTATCAACAAACAAAAATCATTGCATGGATTCTCGTTATTATGGAATTTAATCTTCATTTGTTTAGCAAGTAAGTCTACAGATTCAAGCAATGAGTCTGATATCGCACCTAAACAATAATACATTCTACCACCTATTACTAGTGCGTATAAATTATCCATTTGCAACATTCTCCCTTTTTAATATTATATGTTAACAATAAACATTTAATTCAAATTTTGATGTTAGTATGAGTGCAATTTATAAAAATATTAATCTCTGAAAAACTACTTCGATAGTGCTATTACGAATATTATTCATCCTCCGCACCCACGCCATTTGGTCGGTGGCTTTAAGTTGTTCGGTAACATTTTCCTTATCGGCGAGTTCTCTTGCCAGCCGAGAAAAGAGTTCTTGTGCCTGTTCTTCGGTATCGGCGAGGTGGGAATGGAGCTTGCCGGAAGTGAGCAGATTGTAATACAGGACTCTGTGGTGTTGCTTCAAATATCTCAACTGGCGTTGCCCCCACACACCGATAGAGCGTTCATCATCGGCGGGCAAAGTAAGATTAGGCAAGCGGTAATCGCCTTGCAGTGTGTATGCGCCGCCGGATTGTTCAAATATTGATTTCATATAGTAGACCTCCTATTGCGCTTAAAATGATTGCCAAAAATACTCAATTACAAAAAATACAACGAATATTCTGCTGTTCATGCCACTTTTTACGACGAACATTGAAAATGAGGCGTTTTTCGGAATAGAATTAATCTTTTAGCAAATCTTCAAACGGTGCTTTTGTTTCTGCAAAAGCTTCATAGGCGAAGTTTGCGCCGAGGCGGAAGCCCATAATGAAGCTATCAAGATTTGATTCGCCGTTGAAAACACCCCAAGCATTCACATAGTCGAGAAACCATTTCTTCGGTTTGTCGGTCAGGGCGTTGGCCAGCAAATCTTCGTTATTCATCAGGATTTCCATTTGCTTCTGCACCGCCTTATTTTCTTTGGTACTGCGTGCCTGCGGATCAATATTTCCGTAGTAAAACTCTTCTATAAACCGTGACATAAAATGCACCTGCCTTTCGATTACAGTTTAGCAAAATCGAAAAACAGGTGCGAGTATGCGAATTTTCAAATCGCACATTACTTCTTCTGCTTCATCTTCCTTTGAAAATCGTTCAGCGTTTGGATATGCCAAAGGCTTTTGCGGGTGATGGAACGAAAACTCAGCGAACAGAAAAAGTCGATGAGGAAGATTTTCGGTATGTAAAAAAGCTGTCCTTTGCGGAAGGATTTAAGCTCTCCACGGTTGCACCAATTATTGATTGTGGTTTTGGCGTAACCGGTCAGGGCGACAACCTCCTGCACAGTAACGACATCCTTATACTTGCTCAGTAGTTTGGCGTAATAGTCGTGCATTTGCCGGAGGACATCCTCGGGCAGTTCCTTGGAAAGCTTCGCCACATAATGACCGCCGTACCATCCTCTCGGTGCGGAATAGAGCTCAGGGTAAACGGCTCGTTCCTCAAGGTACGCCTGAACATCCTCTTTTTTGATTTTATAGCAGCGTGTTTTCTTGCCTGTCCACTCGCAGGGCACATTGCCGCTTTTGAGCAGGTGCAAAGCCGTGGACTTGCTGGTATGGCAAAGGCGATAAAACTGATCCTTATTCATAACATCGGGAATGCTGTCCCAGTCAATCGGTAGATTCTTCATTAGATACACCTCAAAAATAGATTTCGTCGGTTTGAAGTCCTTTCTGCGGTGTATGTAATTCTGTATTGCCTTCTCTCGCGATTTCTCTCCTGTCTACCCTGATTTCTCTCCAAAATCGGCAAAAATGCCGATTTGAACCCACTTTGAAAAAATGCAGTCGCAGCAAGGCTTTATGGGCGAAAAAGCCTTATTTTATGCGGCTTTCAGAGCAGACGAAACGACCTGAAAATAATACGAAACTACCTGATCTTGATAAGATGACTAAAAGACTCGAAATCATGATGTCCCCTGAGGGTCGTGGGTTCGAATCCCACCGTCTCCGCCATAAAAAGCACCGTAGTTCTGTTAGAATTACGGTGTTTTTTTGCTTAATATCAATAGTCGGGGGGTAATCCGAAAAATCCAAGTATATGATATTTACAAGTGGCTAATTATTTTCGTGTCCTGTATTTATTGATAAGTATAATCTAAAAATCCTGTTATGATTGCAGTCCCATTTCTTTTTGATATTCATTGCATTCTAACTTGGTAATATTCTGATTTGTAATAAATCCTAAACACATTGGAAAGTTCTCTGAAGCCTTAACGGCAGATTTGCTACTATAAAACAGAATTTTTTATCTGCGTGAATAACACATTTATCACAAGCTTTTTCTTTGTAACAACAAGTTATTTTATGCATAAAATATCATTGAATAAAATAACGGTTGGTGAAAAAAGGTGGCATTGAGTACAAGAGAATTGCTTGCAAGGCTTTTAAAATGTGAGGCAGGTGGGGAAGGTGAAAACGGAATGCGTGCCGTTGCGTCGGTAATTGTAAACCGAACCCGTGTTCCAAACGGGGAATTTGCAAGAGTCAGCAAGGGCGGAGATTTCCGTGCCATAATGGAACAACCAAATCAATTTACCTGTCTTAAAACAACTGTCGGAGGGCAATATAATCCTCAGAATGTTTACAATATACGTCCTGACGAAATTCACTATAACATTGCCGATTGGGCATTGGCGGGCAATACCGATTCATCTGTCGGAAATTCAATTTTCTATTTTAATCCATTTTCAGATACCTGCCCAACATTTTTTCCGTCAAACAACGGAGTAATTTACAACAGGGTAGGGGATCATTGCTTTTATTCGCCTACCGAGGCTTATTCCAAAACATAAAGGAGCATAACTTAATGGATAATTCTTCAAATATGACAGTTAACACAACTCAGATAACAAATCAGATTAATCCCGAACATCATTACGGACTTGACAAAAACAAAGCCTGCCTCAACAATTCATGTCCGTCAAACACAGCGGATATCGGATGTTATATTCCTGCGATTGACGAAATTATGCGACACAATCAGGGCGCACCGTCTGTTGCACACCCCAATATGACAGAAAAAGTTCAAAAATCAAATGACAATCCCTCGCTTGAACAGGCAGAAATAGCATATGAAGAGGGCGGAAGTACATCAGAAGAACAACCTGAAAATATAAATAAATACAGCGGAAGTCTTCAAAATATACCGTTCATTAAGGACTTAAAAAAAATAGATACATCTATACCTGTTTTGCCTGCAACCCCTGCTACAACGGCGAGCTCCGGAGCCACCGTTGCAACGCCGATAAGGCAGAATATCGGAATGTCAATGAGTGATTATCAATATCCGTTTCCTGTAACAGCCGAAAGTCTGAGATATCACAACGGTTTTATGCGAACACAAATCGGAAGACGAATCACCGTTGATTTTCTCATGGGAGCAAACACAATTGTTCAGAAAACAGGCTATCTTTTAGGTGTTGCTCAGGATTATATCCTTCTAAATGAGATTGACACCAACGACATCACAACCTGTGATTACTACAATATAAAATTTATAAGGTATTATTACTAAACCACAGCGGCAAAAACTTAAGTTTATAGTTTTTGCCGCTGTTTTATTGTCATTATTTGCTATGTGTACATCATTTCATTATTTTAACATATAATTTTCTGTAGTGTAAAAAATTAAAAAATTGTAAGAAATATTGAATTATTGCTGTAATTTGTGATATAATGTGAGCGTTGATGTTATCACTTCTCAATAAACAAACAACAGGTAGCTATAAGACCTGTTACATATTATTTTATCTTGGAGGAATCACCATGAAATTCTGTAAATATTGCGGAGCACAGCTTGAAGACAATGCTGTTTGCAACTGCGAAAAGTCAAGAGCCGCTCAAGCACAGGCTCAGCAGGCAAATGCACAGGCACAGCCTCAGTATCAGCAGCCTGTTCAACCACAACAGCCACAGTATCAGAACCCTGTTCAGCAACAGTATGCACAGCCGCAAAACCCTCAGACACAGCAGTCGCCTTATGCCGTAAATAACACAGCACCTATTGGGGAAAATGCTTTTGTTAAGGCTTTAAAGAACATTCCTGTTGTGTTCACTTCATTCTTTAAGGATTCCAAAACTGTTATCAAAACGGCAAAGGCTGAAAAAGACATCATTCTCGGCGCTCTTTTCTCGGCAATATTCTTTATTGCACTCATTCTTGGCAATATGTTTCTTATGCTTTCTATGAGCGCACTTGATTTTCCGAAAACACTTCTTGTAAGTCTTGTTACTACTGTCCTTATCGGCGGCTTCTATTCTGTTATTCTCTTTGCATATGTAAAGAAATACAAAACCGAAGAAAACACAGCCAAAGCATTTATTGATTCATTCATCACATTTTCAATTGAATCTATTCCGGCATCAATCGGTTGGATTTTGGCAGGTCTTTGCGCATTAATCAGCGTATATATGTTCCTGTTCTTCTTCGTAATCGTTATGCTTTACCTTGTTATTTCACTTGTAAATCAGGTAAAAGCTAATGTTCCCGAAGCAAAGAACTCTGCATTATTCACTTTAATTCTCACACTCATCGTTGCCGTTGCATTTATGATTGTATTCTTCATCGGCGCAAAACTTACTATGTGGTCATTTAACACAGGTACATTTGCAACAAGTGTTCTTACATCGCTTATCGGCGGCGGTTCATACCCTTCATGGTATTAATCTGACATACAAATTCATAACATAAAATTAACGCTCCGAATTTATGTGGTGACCCCAAAAAGTTAGACTTGAAAGCGTAGTGGCTTTTAGCTGCTACGC
>ERZ780149.417-NODE-417-length-56312-cov-3.909842_pt1 | contig 56312 bp, 49 predicted proteins | sample MGYA00511367_ERZ780149 | MGnify/ENA primary metagenome ERZ780149 (study PRJEB29588, sample SAMEA2153852) | human gut metagenome | biome: human gut; feature: human-associated habitat; material: faeces | place: Denmark | collected 2008/2010 ... | reverse complement strand
GGCTGGACGCGCTGACGCGGGAGGAACGCCAGATCATTGCCGACGGCTGCCTGATCAATCACTATAAAAACCATCGGGAGGAAGAAACATGCTGAGCCCATCCGAAGCCTTTCAAATTGCCGTGCCGCGCCGTCCCGCCGTGCTGTGCCTGAAGCGCGGCGAGGAGACGCAGTTGATCGCCGTCAGTTGGTTTACCTGGCTGAACATGCGCCGTCAGCCCATGATTTCCTATGCCATGGAGCGCAGCGCCGCCCTGGGGCTGGATTTGCAGGAGAATGACGAATTGTATCTGGCTTTTCCGGAGCCTCGGGCGGTGGAGGGCTTTAAGGCCGGTCTGCATGCCCGCCCCGCTCCGGAGGGGCAGGATGATGAGGCTGATTCGCGCGTGACCAATCAATACGGACTGCCGGTCATTCTGCCTGCGGGCACCGAGATCGTACTGCGCTGCACCTTGGCCCGCGCCTATAACTATCCGTTCAAAAAAGTGCGCATTTTCAACTGCAATTTTGAAGATGCGCAGCACATCGGCAAACGAAAAAAGTAATATCACGATTTCCCGGCGGAGAGAGCCCAGCGCTTTCTCCGCCTTTTTGCGTGGGCGGTTGCCACGCGCTGGGTAAGTTTTACATTTGATCAATGGATTTTGGAATACAGTCAGTGTATAATGAAAATGCTCGATTTGCTTTGAGTATAACCTCAAATGAGGGTGGTGCAAACGATGAAGAAAAGAATTGTTTTTCTCTTTGGCTTGCTTTTGGCATTGATTTGCCTGAGTACTGCTGTTGCCGAAGACGCAGTCCCCCCAGCCGATCAGCCGTTTCAAAATGAAGCGATTGAACAAGCACACCTGATTGCTCAGGCCAAGCTGAAAAAGGATTATGTATACGATCCTCGGCTGTTCACCTGCATACTAAAGGCCGAAACAGACGAAGCCTTTGAGTTTACTTTCAATTGGGTATATTCCAGCATTGCAATTTATACCGTATCTGTTCCGTCGGACTTGGATGAGAACCATATTGAAGTAATCTATAATACAGATTATTCCATGGACTTCTACTACACCGAACTATGCGCTTGCTTCTGCCCACAAGGCGGACTCTTTGGAGACTGGACGATTGAGCAAAAGGCGTGGCTGTCATCCATAATTGACGCACATTGGGAACTGGAAGTGTTCAGGACTTATTCTATGAATCCAGAATATGTGCCCTTCAAAGGTTGGTTCTTCAGGCGTCTTATGGAACGAGAGCGCTGTGGGCTTCCCGATGAAAACAGCATTTCAAAAGAAGCTGCCTTGTCTATCACAATTCAATATGCCCAACAGGATAAAACGCTATCTTCGCTCAAACCATGGGAAAAGGTTCAAACGTATTATTTAATAAAACTTGGTTTAGTATACTGTAAAGTGCCCTTTCAAAGGGGGATACCCTGAATTGAGCTGACATTTAGAAATGAATTAATACAAATGCATTTTATATGATAACAAAAATAATTGATGCTTATACTGGAGAAGTACAAGAAGTTTCGAAGATGGATCTTTGACTCATTTCTGAGATTTGTTAAGCTGTAGAAATTGCCTTGCTATTGGAACGGAGATTTACATTTGCTAAGTGGATTTTGTGGTGGTATTAGTAAACGTTGAATCGGTATTATGAAATGATGACGAAGAAAGGAAAAGCAAAAAATGAAGAAATTTCTATGCCTTTTAACCACAATGCTTCTGGTCTTGACAAGCGCGTCGAGCGCCTTTGCCGGATCGCTTGGCCCACTTTTTGACAAGCACTGGAGTCAAGGCGAGTACGTAATTGAGCTTACGGATGAAGAAATCGAAAAATATGAAAAGATATTCCGGACGGCATTGGAAAAGTCGGAAGGAACAACAACAAAAGCAGTTTTTGATGCCTCTTCTTATGAAAAGGATTACCAATACTACTTAGAACATGGGCCTTACCCGACAGTGAAGTTTGATGATGTTGGAGTGCATACGGCTGCTATAGGACTTCCAGATGATCAGTCTATTTCACAGCAGCAAGTGCTTTATATCGCTTACCGTGCGCTGCAAGAACAGTATGGATTATCTGATGAGCAGCTGACCATGCTGCTTCCATTCTGGACGTTTGCCGTTTCTGACCCGGATAACCCGATGTGGTTTATTTCTCTCAAGGATTATGATTTTTACGATAACTTCAATTGGCATTCAATCCTCTATGTTTATGCACATGATGGGAGCATATGGGGCGTTCGCGGAACTGATGAGGAAGCAGTAGGATAAGAATAAAAGGAAGACCATGAACAAAGACATATGATAGACGCGGAAAAGAAGGTGAAATAAAATGAAGAAAGTGTTTTGTATCCTCATGGCTGCTTTGCTGCTGATGACAAGCACGTCGAGTGCCTTCGCAGCAAAGATGTTCGACCAGTACTGGAAGCCCGGAGAATACACTGTCGAACCGACGGATGCAGAAAAGGCGTATTACAATAGCCTGTATGAGACGGCGCTAAAGAAGTCTGAGGGAACATTGTTTAGGGAAAATCTGGATCATTCCACTTATGAGAACGAATATAAATGGTATTTAGAAACTATTGAAGAACGGGGAACGTTCGGTGAGGTTGAATTTGAAGATATAGGTCATTACAAGTATGCTGTTGGCCTTCCGGATGAGCAAGCAATCTCGAGCCAGCAGGCGCTTATGATTGCTTATCATGTGATGAAAGAGCAATACGATATTCCGGACTCAAAGGTAGTGGGTCTGCTGCCGAGTTTTGTTTATTCGGTGTCTGATCCCGAAAATCCGGTATGGTGTGTTCAACTTACAAACTATGATGATTCAACAAAAATCTACGTAAATGTTTATATTCTATGCACATGACGGTAGCATATGGGGAGTTAAGAAAGATTACACGAAGGGATAAAAAGATAATAATGATAGGAGAATGAAAGCATAAGGGGATGTATACAGCGTTCCTGCGTGATAAATGATCCTGAATTCTACATAACGGATGATGAAATCGAAATATATGTCATGCTGGCCGCAACATTCAAGTGCATTGCTTGACTTTGGGATAAAACAGAATGTGTTGCGATTGGCGCATATGAGGGGAATATCGCCATCGGCCTGCATGGCGGGATTTGTTTGGAAAAAGGATTACAAAAAAACCGTCTGATAAACGGACGGTTTTTGCTTGGTGGGATTAGTAGGGCTCGAACCTATGACCTCCACGATGTCAAGGTCAAAGATAGTGCATAAGAATGCACTAACTACACATAATAAATGGTTTGAAGAACGGTAGTATAAGACATCAAGAAAACAAAAAATGGGGCTACCATGGATTACACTTTCCATGATAGCCCCTCAATTTTTAGGCACCCATCAGATGCCCAATTCCTGATTCAGTTGTTCGGTTTCGCCGTCTGTCAGCTTGCCGTCCTTGTCGCTCTCGTGCGGCATCAGCATACACACGATGGCAATCACCCCGTCGATGACCTGCTCAATCTGCGGCGTCACTTCGATACCCGCCGCTGCCAGCTTCTCACCAATCAGCAGCTTTGCATAAGCGTTGCGCTCTTCCTTCGGCAGCTTGTCCATCTTCCATAGCTGCTCCGCCGTCACCGTTCCATCGCATACAGCTTTCAGAACGACGTTCAGCGTAGCAAAATAGCTGGAGGGCAGAACCGCCGACACAGCAGAAGTCAGTGCGGTCAGCGCAGCCAGCACGGGATGCCATTGAATAATCTTTTCAGTGATATGCCCGCCTGTAAAGCGATCCACCAGCCACACAGCAACGATAGCGCCAATCACGCATAATAGAGTAATTTCGTAAGCATTCATATTGCTTCCTCCTTTATCTCACATCCAAAATCAGCTCGCCGTCGCTGAGCTGATACTTGTCTTTGTCACCCGGAATGGTTACGCCCAAGTCTCCGTTCGCCAAATCAAAGATGGGAACGTAGTTGGTTCCCATCAGTTCTGCGCGGTCTGCCACCGTTACCCAGAGACTGTTCTCTTCGTCCTTTTCAAACACAGGCCAGTGCCCCGGCTTCAAATCACCCGCACTATTGGCGTTTGGCTCATATATGAACTGGCATAGCTTTCCATCCAAACGTTTTGGATCAAGCGCCATCATGGAAACGTGAGGCGTAGCCGCCGTCTTGTAACTGGTGTTGATGGCTGCCTGTTCCGTCAGCTTTACCCGATAAATCAGCATATGTAAATAACCCTTCATAACGGATTGCCTTTGGTCTTTGGCCCCGGAATACACAGGCCAGTGAACGGTAACAGAGCCGGTAACAGCCTTCAGGCGGGTGGTGGTGGTCATAACTTCTGCGTCTTGGATAATGCGTTTGTACGCCACGCGCACATCATCGTCCTCGCCAAAGTCGCTTGGGTCGAATGTGAGGATCGTTTGAGAATCCTTCACCTCATAAGAAAAAGCTCCCGGCGCGGGAGCCTGTGCTTGCGTTAGTCTGTAAATGGAAACCGATTTGTCCTTGACCAGAAACGGGAGAATGATTTGGTTGTTTTGGTTTACTGTATAGCGTTTGGATTCCAGAGAGCTGAACTCAGCCTTTTGCGTTACCCTGCTGGCGCTCATGGCAAATAAGTCGCTTGTGATAGCAGCGCTCTCGAACTCCATATTCATTTCCTTCAGCGCGTCGATAAAAGCCACGGGATGTCTGCTGTGTCCGCACCGAATGACGATTGGGTCGTTCTTTGTTTCAAAGTTGAAAGACGTCAGCTCGTTGAAATGAAACACCTTTTGATCGCATCGGTAAAACACAATCTCAGGAACGTCCGCAATGTATCCCTTCGCAGCATCCAAGTAAGTCATCCTCTCACCTCACTTTGCCTTATTCATTTTTGCATTAGCCATATCCGGCAATCTCGTCTTCCGTATCGTAAGTATCACTCGTTTCCTCGCCAGCAGAACTGACGATTGTTTTTAGTTTCTGTCGGCATGCTTTTTCCACAGCCGAGTTCAGCATGTAGCCTCCGACAGACGCGACGGTAATGGTCGCCGACCATTGAATGACATGCTCCAGCAGCGACGCTTCGTAGCTGTCCACGTCGTAAAAGAAAACCAGAAGGAACACCGCTACCGCCACAATCACCCACTGTACCAGACTGGCGGAGGACAGCTTTTTGCTGTGCTGCACATACCATTTGACAAACGCATGGTCGTCGTTCGTTTTCTTTTCCATCCGCTGTCACATCCTTAGTGAATGTTTTCAATCCATGTGGGCAGCGCGTCGATCTCTTCCTTCAGATGCTTGATCACGCCGTTCCCGCCCATGTCAAAATAGCTCTGAAACATGGCGTCCAGCACCTCGCGATCCCGCGCTGTAATGTGCTTGTTCCTCAGATGAAAGCGACATGCCTGATTGATCCTGTCCCGAAGAAGCGATAACAGGCCGTTGTGCATCCCTTTGTTTTCTTTCTTGAACTTCGTAAACCGCCGCCAAAGCACTGCGACCATGCTGGCAAGGATGCCGCAAACCCAACCAATCCAGTACTTGAGAGCGTGTTCGAGAATTGTATCCAGCATCAGTCATCGCCACCTGTCACAGTAAACACAACGCCAAGCGTATTGGCATACGCGACGATTTTATCCTTTGCATCTGCGTCGCTGGTCTTGCCGGACAGAATGTAGATACCTACAGCTAAAGAAATGTACTGGGCTGAAACATATCCGCTCTTTCCTGTATAAGAAACCGCATACCAGTCCCCGTTCTTCCCGGTGATAGTAAGTGCGGTTCCGTTCGGAATCCGTGTTAGAATAGCACCGCTTTTGCTGGGTTCCGAGCGCATGTTCAAAGGCCCTCCGGCGGTTACAACCGTTCCTGTTGTCGGATATTCTCCGCCTTCGTTAAGGTCGTATTCTGTATACTTGAGCCGTGCGGCATAGCCCCAGCTTGAAATGCAGCTGGTTACAACGCCGGTCTTCGTACTCTGTGCCTCAATCACTTTGCCATCGCCAATGTAAAGTCCGACGTGGTAGAAGTTTCCAAGGCCGTCTCCTTTGTACTGGTCAGGTTCTTTGCCGTCCTGACGCATCTTAAACACTGCCATTCCGGGCACAAGATCAATGCTCCCGATCTTACCTTTAAGCGTTGTGTACTTGCGCCACATGGTATTGCTGCCATGGTACATGAAGCTGCCGGCTTTGTTGTACCAATAGGTAAACGCGCCGGAGCAGTCAACAGCGCCTTCGCTCGCGCCGCCTGCCACATACTTCCATGGTTTCTTCGGGGAACACCACGGCAGCGCCATGACCTTAAAATTCGTCACCAGATAACTGGCTTTCACTGTCGCATATGCCATGCGATCAACCCCTTTTTGTAGTGTCGTGTTTGGGTAATAAAAAGAAAGGATCTCGGTGTAGCGCTTGCCAATAGTCGCTGCATACTTCGTGCCAGCTTGGCTCATCCCTACGCCGTGTCCTGTTTTCTTGCCGTGCGTTACGGCATAGTCCCATTCGTCTTTCTGCTCAATCAGCCATGCTCGCGCACCACCCCAGCGTTCCTGACTGGAAGTTGTTCTCCCGCCGTTGCTGGAGGAGAAGGAGCAGGGAACAATCACCTTACCGTTGTACTTCAGGACTTCGTCTGCGGTTTCGCTAACCGCCTGAAAGGCATTTGGGTATTTGCTCGAATGCACCCGCTCCGCGTTGAAACACTGTACGCTTTTGGAAGAGTCAGAGATGACTTTCCCGGTAGAGTAATAGGGATATGCAGTCGTTCGGGAGGCTACTGCCTGTGCTTTGCATGCTTCCAGAGAAGCGTTGCCAATTTCAGCGGCAACCACGCCGCGCAAATATTCATCCAGCTCAAGCTCTACAACAGAGCCAACCGCCACGGAATAGAAAGCAGCGTTTCGTTCACTCGTGAGCTTTACTTTGATTTTCATTTTGTCACCCCGTTTGGAGGCAATAAAAAGGGCTGCCTCTTTAGACAGCCCTTTAAGGATTATGCGGCGTTATTCTGCCTCGTACTTTTCTCCCGTAATCTTCTCATACTCATCCGCCGTGATCCACTTGCCAACGGCAGCGCTTACACGCTCTTTGTCCCAAAGTCCCTTGTCGTAATAACGCTTCACCTTGAGATAGTTCTTGCTCATTGCCATTACAGCTCCACCCCGACTTCCATCGCAATATAGTCAATGTCTGCGCGGTGCTTCTCAAGGGTATCAGGCTCCTCAACATGGGGCGTGTAGTCCAGATAGTTCTCCGGGTTTGCCGTCACGTCGTTCAGGTCAAGGATTCCTTCATCCTCGATAATCTCCGCATAGTCGTACTCATACACCGTCTGCGTCACAGGCTTTCCGTCTGTCGCCATGCTGTCAGTGTAGGTCTCCTTCTTGACTTCCTCGTTCAAGCACAAAAAGATGTACACCTTGCCGTCCATGGAGATAATCTTAACGGTGTCCTGCCGGGTAAAGAATCTTGCTTTCATGGGAAATCACCTCCTTGCATACTCGCAATGTCTTTGTTACTTTGTATTTCTTCCATAGCCGAAAATGCTCTGTCCATAGAAGGCATCCGACATGGGAGATCACTCGTTTGGCCAGCGAGCTTGGAACGCGCTTGTGCATTCGTATCAGCCGCTGTACCTTTGCCAACCCTCGCCGTGCTCTGATGTAAACACGGCGGCGGAGAGATCTGCGATGTCTATAAAACCGAACGCCGATAATGTCCACAAAGGTTTTCCCTTCGCCTCGGACAGAAGGATCGTTCAGCTCGTACATCCGCCAACTTGGCTTGATGGTAATACCAAGCTCTGCCGATTTCTCAAGCAGAGCCTTTACCGCAAGTTTCGCATCTCGTTTGGATGTACATAATAAAAGAATATCATCCATCTGGAACAGCGCATGGCACACCGCCATATGCTTCTTGGTTTCGCCTCTGCGCTTCTGCACCACGGCAACCTGTTCGGTCAGCTGATGGTAGAGAACGGACAGGTAAATATTCACCAAGTCCTGCGATAGCTTGCACCCGATATTCAGTCCACGCCGGTGCGTGTGAATCAGTGTCTCTATCAGCCAGAGTACGCGGGGCGAACCCTTAACAACGTGACGGAGGAAGTCCATCAGCTTCTTCCTGTCAATGCTTTCGTAGCACTTCTTGACATCAGCCTGAACTGCCCAGCGTACCCGCTTGTCTCTCATCCAGCGGCGAAGCGCACGGTTTCCCATTGCGCCGCCCTTTCCTTTCAAACAGGCAATCTGGTAAGTCCCAATTCGTTTCTTCAGCGGTTGCAGAGCATAGTCGGCAACCTCGTCATATAGCTGCTGCTCAATGCTCTCAACGCCAATCGTTCTCATCTTGTGACTGGAAGGGTCTGCCTTCTCGTGATAGATAATGGCAGGCAAGCTGCTCAGGTCTTGGTTCAGAATGTTCCGATGCATCCGGTCAATGATGCGTTCCACGCCGTCGAAAAGCAAGTGTGTTTGATGGTCTGCCACAATTTGCTTTACCTCGTGGACGCTTCGTCCGGTTTCTCTTGCCAGCAGCTTGGCGGTGTCGCCGCGTTTCCACCTGTCGCAAAGACATTGGTAAACGGGAACGCTGATGTCTTTCCTGCGTTCCAAGTTATTATATAGATGTATTCTGTGCATTCGATTTTCTCTGTCCGGGATTTCGGTATTCCTATTCTCCCGCGTGTGGGTTGGCTCTCGCTCCGCACACGTTACTCCTTTGTAGTTGTAAGCGCCTTAATAAGAGAAATTCGCCATTCAGGCAGGTCGGTGTCTGTCACCGAATGCGATGCCGTCGCACGAAATATGGGGCTAAATGTCGCCGATTGCGCCATTGTTGTTTCTCTTAAACGGGGATTGCTCCCCGCCAGTTTTATCTCCCGCGCCGTAGTTCCAATTCGTCCTGCCGAGCCTGTTCCTGCAATTCAAGTAAGAAGAGCCAGCATTCGACCCATTCCTGAGATTACCGCGCACCCCATAAGTCCCTTGAGAGGGGAAAATATTGATATAAAATTTCTTCCAGGGGTGATCCCCTCTTGGGGCTTCGCCCCAATTCACCCCCAGAAGACGTGGAAAATCAATCGCCCGCGCCGCAGTACCAAAACGTCCCGCCGAGCCCGATCCTGCAATACAAGCAAGAAGAGCCAGCATGCGACCCATGCCAGAGAACACCGCGCTGCAAATATTCGCGGGTTCCGTTTTGACCGGAAGCGCCGTAGCATCGGTCGCCCATGCCCTGCGTAGCGGAACCGCCATAAGCAGTGATATACCATGCGCCCGTTGTCGGGTTCACGTCAATGTCGCCAACCTGCTGGTCGCCGGAGGCAACGGGCATCGTGCCGATCTTGGTGTAGGTGGCGCGGATGGTGGCGTCTGCGTTGGAATGCGCCGTTCCCTTCGGGGCAAGCAGCACTTCATAGCCGGTTTCCTTGCAGTCCAGCACAAGGTCGGACGCAATCTCGTAGCAGCCCAAGTTGTACTCGCGGCCTTGGATGCGGTACGGCGTCTTGCCGTTGGTGTTGGATAGCCAGCTTCCGTCGTATTTGCCGATCACCTTGTCGGTCGTTCCGCTCGCCCAAGGGTAAGTGGACAGATAAACAGGGGATTCCAGCGTATCGGTAATGCTGACTTTTGTGGTCGTAAAGGTAGCGTCGGTATCCAGATAAACCGCAGCATTCGTATCGTCCAAGTCTTCGATCTTGGTAATCCGCGCCTGCTTCACGTATTTGTACATGTTCGCGTTGTTGCGGTCGATTCCTACGGCTCCGCTGTTGTCATAGCCATAGCCGATAGACACTGTACTGCCCACAATCAGGTTCGCAGCCTGCGCCTTGGTCAGCGGGAAGTAGGAGATCGCTTCGGCGCTTTCCACCGCCGCCGGATACTGCATGTTGTAGTTGGTGCATCCAGCCCATGTGGCTTGGCTGCTCTTGTTCGCTGTCTTGATATACTGCATCAGGATGGCGAAAGTGTTACGCGCCGCGCCTGCACCCCAGTAACCAGCGCCCTTCTTCTGATAGTTCGTAATCATGTTGTTGTGGCTCTGCCACAGCTCAATCATCAGGTTCGGCTGACTCCGCAGCAGCTTGTCGCTCGCAATGCCGGATAGATAAGCGCTTCCGATGCACCATGGCAGCACCGTTCCGTCTGCCTTCACGCACTCGCACCAAGGGGTGTATCCTTCGTGCTGGGTGTCGGACACGTAGTATTCAATGCTGTCGGCATTGTCAACCACCTTTACATAGAAGCTCATCTGCATCGCGCCAACGTCAACCGCGCCAGTTGTCTTATAGTCGCTCATGCCTTCGATGGCAATCGGCCTTGCGGTTCCGTCGTCGTCGCGGATGTAGTTTACATGCACCCAGTCAAACATGGGAGCCTTGTCAATAAAGTCGTCCTGCCCTGCGGTTGCCTCCGTGGATGGGGCATAGGTCATCTCCGCAGCATCCGCCAGCCGCACGCCGGCAGTTGTCGGGTTGCTGGCAAATTTATAAATCTTTACACCGTAAATCTTTCCGGTGCGGCGCATGGCGTAATAAGCCTCAATCGCCTTCTCCAACGTCGAAGCCGGATAGGCGTTCACAAACGCGGTAAAGTCCGTCTTGTCCAGCTTCTTTTTTTCGATTTCGGCATTTTGCGCCTTGATGGCGCTGTTCACTTCGGTGCGCAGCTCTGCAACGGGAGTAGCGCCGTCTGTCAGCTGCATCCAATAAGTCGTATCCGTTGGAAGCGTGCCAGCCGGAACGTCCTGCTTCGCGCCGTAGCTGTTCAGGTTGTATTTCACGCAGTCGAGCTTCTTGTAGCTCGCCTTTGCGTCGTAGTCGCCCTTGAGCACAAAGCCCACTCTGCCAAGGTTTACTTTGGACATTGGCTTTTCCTCCTTTTATACTTGGTTGTCAACGACCAGCTCGCCGTTCTCATTACTCAGCGTCAGCGTGTTGGACGAGGCGATCATTTCGGCGCTGTCGTTCACATATAGGTTCAGGTCTATTTCTCGTTCGCATGTTCCGGCGGAGCCGCCGCCGGGGGTTCCCACATTTCCGTAAATCATCGGCATATTGCGTTCACCCCTCAGCTTGCCAAGCCGTCAAAGGAAATCTTTCCGGCAGTCAGCGCGGTAAAGCTGTACACCCGCATGTACTGCACGCCCTTCTGTTCCTTTGCCGGAATCAGCATGGGGTATTTCTCGTTATCGTTCAGCTGAATCTTCATCGCCGTATCTCCGCATTTGAAGACCAGCGTGTTCAGCGAAACAAAGTTCGTCCCCAGATAGCTTTCAAACCGAACAACGTCGCCCGCCTTCAAAGAAATAAAGCCGTTCGCGTCGGCGGCATAGGGTTTTCCCGTTTCGTTCACCGCATGAAAAGAACTCACATAAAAGGAGCTTTCGTAAACGTGTGTCATGTCGTCCCCTCCTTGCTTAAAGTATCCGGCATTTCAAGATAGAGATCTCCGTTGACGACCTCCATGCTTATCTCCAGCAGCTTCTCTGCAACCGCCTTGCCGTCTGCGATGACCTGCTGCGCGTCCTGTGTGTTTTCCAACAGTTCGCTAACGCTCGTCTTCGCCGCGTTCAGCTCGCTCATCAGCTTGTCGAAGCTCTGGATCTCTGCCGGGGTATAAGTTACGTTGGATGGTTTGGCTCTTGCGATCACCGGCGTTACAAACTCGCACAGGGTATAGCCGGTGTCGTCGCCATTTTCAATATAAATGTAGGTATGGATTGGGGCAGTCTGCATCAGCAGGGTGTCCGGGATGCGGCATATCAGCCGCCCGCTGCTGTCTGCGGTGGACTTTGCCGTCAGCGCATTCTCCATACCATCTATCGCAAAGTGAAAGTTCGGCGGGCTCAACGCTGTCGTCCCGTACACTCTCAGCTTGATTCCACGGTCATATTGATACGTGCCTGCGGTTACGCTCACCGCATTCCCGGCAACCGCCTCAATATAGTTGGTTTTGTTCATGTTCATCATCTCGCTTTGTTGGGTGAGAGTATGTAAGATTTACATTTGCCCAGTGGATTTTAGGCACAATACTGTTGTATAATAAAGAAGCGCAGGATGTTTCTTAATAAAAAGAGAAGAGGTATATTAAATAATGAAGAAAGTATTTTGCATCCTCATGGCCGCTTTGCTGCTGATGACAAGCGTTTCGAGCGCATTCGCCAAACCGCTTTTTGATAAGCACTGGAATCAAGGTGAGTATGTAATCGAGCTTACAGATGAAGAAATCGAAAAATATGAAAAGATATTCCAAACAGCATTGGAAAAATCAGAAGGAACATTAACAAAAGAAGAATTTGATGCTTCTTCTTATGAAAAGGAATACCAATACTACTTAGAACATGAGCCTTATTATTCGACAGTGGAGTACGATGATATTGGAATGTATAAGCCTGTTGTAGGGCTTCCAGACGATCAGGCTATTTCACAGCAACAAGTGCTTTATATCGCTTACCGTGTGCTACAAGAACAGTATGGATTATCTGATGAGCAGCTGACCATGCTGCTTCCATCCTGGGCGTTTCTTGTTTCCGACCCGGACAATCCAATGTGGTTTATTATTCTCAAGGATTATGATTTTTACGATAACTTCAATTGGCATTCATTCCTCTATGTTTATGCATATGATGGAAGCATATGGGGCGTTCGCGGAACTGATGAGGAAGCAGTAGGATAAAAATAAAATGGCAGCAAAATGCTGCCATTTTATTAGTCTTTAGTTACATATGAAGATGAAACCCAGCCTGTTCCTTCCAAACAAGAAACACGATACCAACCATCGATAGAATCGATAATTAAAACTCTTTTATTTTTGGGTAACGTAGTAATAACGGAGGCACTGGTGCTGGGAGATGTACGGAAATTAACAGTAGAACCAGAAATAGAAGCATTTGCGCCGCTATCGCCGCCTGTACCAATAAACTTAGCCATTACGTAGCCTCTCATCGAGCTATTTTCAAAGTATAACCATTCACGCTGTTGAGTAAGAGACCATTTGGTACCAGAAAATGTAAAGAACGTGTAAAAATGGACACCATCAGATCCGTCTTCTTTTCTAACCAAAGCAGCACTGGTGCTTGGCTCAGCACGAAAGTTCACTTCCAACTTAGTTGTTGTGCCCCAAAAACTTGATCCCAATATAAATGTGCCGGATTCCGTTCCACTACCTCCGCCAGTACTGCCGCTCGAATTTTTGTTTACATATGTAGCACTAATCCAACCGGCACTTTTGTTAGAAGGTTTGATTTTCACCCAATCAGTAGAAACGGCCTGAACTGTTGCTGTTGCAGGAGAGCTGATCGTATATAATACAGAACTGCCGTTTGCAGCGTTACGAACATTGACGTTTGTGCCAGTAACTTTGACAACATCTCCTGCGACCGCAACAAAAGCCTTCTTCACATAGCCAGTTCCGTGATTTAGGTAGGTAGTTTCATACCATTCCCCGTTTGGATCTTTGGAAGACGGCGCATCCACTACGTTCAAAACAGTCCCGTTGGGGATTGATGTAACTGAATTGCCGCCAACAGTCCGCCTGAATATCAGTTTTCCACCAAGAACAATGCCAGATAAACCAGTTCCGGTTGAGCCACCGCCGGTACTTCCTCCAGAAGATGAACCCTTATAAACATCGGATTCAGCAATGAATTTAGCCATAATGTAGCCGGTCTTAGTTCCATGCTTAGCTGGCAACCAATCTCCAGATAAAGTTTCAACTTTAATCTTAGTGCCAGATGCAATTTGCTCGACTAAGTCAGCAGATGTACTGGTAGATGCACGCATGTTAACGACTCCACCGGTTCCATTCTTACTTGTTTCAACAGTTGCATCAATAGAATAAGTATAAGCCATAAGTTTTACCTCCTTATGGGTCTATGCTCCTATGAGCATAATGTAAACCATCACCCGGATTAGTGATGGTTAAAAACAGATATAGAGGGATGGAGAAATGACTCCATCCCTCTATACATATTAAATAACTTTGCATTTTGAAATCAATGCGACAACAGCGACCAACCGCTCCCGTTGTAGACATAAGGAATGCACTCCACCCACGTTCCGTTCTGATAGCAGTACACGATGCATTCTTCCCAAGCGCTGCCGTTCCAACGCTTTACAGTCCTGTGCGCTGCATAAGCCGTTCGCCCGCTGGTGCTCGATGCAGAGCCGTAGACGGCAGTCACATAATAATAGGTATCCTTTGCCGGTGCGGCAATCGTTGCGGATATACTCGTGTAGGTGCCTACTGCGGTTCCGCTTGACGTGGACGACGAAGCCGCATACAGCGTATACTTCACTACCGTTCCGGCAGCGCCCCAGCTTCCGGATCCTGCGTTCCACGAGATAGTCAGCGTCCCGTCTGCGTTTTCCGTTACCGTTGGCGCAGTGTTGTTCCAAGATAAGCTCGGTGCTTTAGCGGCAAACGTTACGGTCTTTTCTTCGTATAACAATCCGCCATGATAAAGAGCAGCCACCTTGTAGGTAATATTCCCGCCATATGAAGTCGGGGTTAGGGTATACGATCTTGTCGAAACCGCCAGATCATACTTTACCCAAGTTGTTCCATTATGAACAGAATATGTACACGTGCCAGTACCGTTTCCGTAGCTTGGTGTAGCGCTCCAATTCAGCACAACCTGATTGTTGGATTGATAAGCAGAAAGTGTGCCGCCCCAAGAAAGATAAGGAACGACATAGCTAACAGTGACACTAATAGCAGTAATATATGTTGTGCCAGAAAGGCTGCTATTTAGTCGCACCTTAACAGATATATTTGAGCTTGAAAACGCTGACGGTGTTGATTGGTTACTAGAAAAATCACAATCAACAAGATGTAAATACGTCCTTTGATTGTTATATCTCCACACCTTTGCACTGCCACTCTGAAAAGAATATGTTGTTGCAGAAGATTCGCTTCCATTTGATGATGTCACAGCACTTATTGTTCCTGTTAATGTAGTAGCACTGCCCGAATCATATGACGATGTTGTGTATGGGCCATTATTCACAGCGATAGCATAAAAATTAAAGTTTCCAGATTTTGATGTATACTTTCCTATATATGCGGTTACACTGTATTCTACATTAGTTATGACTGCATTGGCGGGCAAAGGGCTTCCGCCAGACAAATTGTAACTAGTCCAGTTTGTGCCAGCATACGTTCCGGAAGATAACGAAGTTGACCAAGTAATACTCGCCATACCTTACCGCCTCATTTCTTTTTCAGCCAGATCAAACCCGTGACAGGATTGCTTGGTGCGTTTGTTGCGGAATAGACAATCGGTGGCATCTGGAAGCCTTTGTAAAAGAAGTTCCAGCCAGAATTGATCTCGACAGCGTTTTGGATTTCGCTGGTCTTGCCAAACGCTACACCGGTTCCACCGTTCTTTACATGGATAGCGTAAGCTGCACTGGAAATGAGTGTATCCGTTGTAGCAGTACCACCCATAGCATCTGTCACGATGAACCGCGCATAATAAGTTGAGCTGCTGGAAAGATTACCACCGCCAACGATATAAACCTTGCCGCTGGTCATATCGCTAATGGCTGTCACAAGGTTTGGAGTGCCAGTTGTGTACACATAGTAGTACCCGGAGATCTTCATGGTGTTTGCAGCACTTCCGTTAATCGTTACCGGTGAAACGTTGGCCGAGCAATAGATGGACGCATAGGTTCCTTTTTCACTGCCAACTCCAGACGACGTACAGCGGAAAGCATTGTATGAAGAAATCACCGGCAGGTTATAAGCAATCACGTTAATAGAAAGGGTTGCACTGGCGGAGCGCCCTCGCCTATCTTTTACAATGACTGTAAAACTCATTTTACCGCTATGCTCAAATTTACTAATTGTGTAATTACCCCAGTTCTGGCTACCTTCATCTTCTGACGTAGAAGAGAACTCAATCGAACTTACTGTGGAACCTGTGCCAGCAGTCGCGTTGCTGACAGTCAATCTTGCTCCACACAGGTTTTGTATATAAACACCCTTGCTGGTAGCAAGTTTATTTTTGGATGTGTCGTTGTAAATTGCCGAAGTAAAACTGCCAATGACCGGGACTACACTGGAAGGAACACTCAACGCAATCACCTTAGATGCGGTTCCGATGGAGTTGTTATTATACAACGTTTCTGCTGTAACCGTACACTCAATGGATGTTGCTGCTGGACAGGAGGCCATCCAGCTTGTCGGGATCTGATAGGTGGCAGAAGACGCACCTGTTGCTGTAGTCATCGTATACTGATAGGTATCATTGATCTTCCAAGTGACTTTGTGGTTCAATGCACTAAGCTGGGAATTAGAAAAAGAAACAAAAGAACTGTTTCCAAAATCAATGGGCGAACCGCACGAAATCGAAGAGGTGTCATACTTGGATTTTACTTCCACTTCAATAGTGAACACCAATCCGTTTTTTAAGTAACATCCATTTCCGCCACCGCCGGGATGACCGACGACGATTGTGACGCTGGAACTGCCATCAGTTCCCACACTGAGCAGAGAACTACTTACGTCATATCCATCCACATTTATGGAACGGTCTGCTGTATTGTTGTTGAACGGAAGAGGGCCACACCAAACATACCCTCCAAAAGTAAGCGTAACATCGTTTGCGTATACCTGCATTCGCTGGTTGGATGAAATCCTGCAGCTACTGCCAAGGCTGTAAAGTCCAATGTCGCTTACATTCGCAGGGGATATTCTACGAATTGTTTTGGTTATAGAATAACCATCCTTCATATAGTAATCGTGACTAGTACCAATTTCGACCTCATATTTCCATGTTGCCATTTTCCTTCATTCCTTTCATTATAGCGGGTTGCTCGGATCGCGCCACTTCAGTCCTAATCCCGTTGGTGTAACCGTCCAGTCAAAGTAACCGTTGCCGTTGTCCGTACCAATGGAAAGCTGCTGCGTCACACGGGCATTCGTAATAAACATGGAGCTGTCCGAAATGTAAGCAACCTCCGATGAACCCTGCATAAACGCCACCTTGCGGTTGGTAATCTGTGTCTTAAAGTCTGATTGAGAAGAACCAAGCGTCAGTACACCGTCAGAGCCAAACTGCATGTAGTTCGCCACGGAACCTTTGTAGTTGTTCAGGTCATTGGCGACGCTTCCAATCTGGCTGTTGATTCCATCTTCTACCGTTCGGCTGAACATAATCTTGAAGCGGTCATCGTTCATGGTCGCTTCCGCAATCTTCTGCTCCAAAATCTTGGTATCCGCGTCATACTTTTCAGTCGTCACTCTCGCTTCTACCGATGTCTTCAGCGCAGCTAATTCCGTTGTGGTTGTTGTCCTGAATTTCTGCAGGTTCATAATCGTGCTTTGGGATACGGTGCATTCTTCCCAATGTGCCGCGACGGTCTCACCGGACGCCGCATCCACGTGCTCCGGCATCCAGCGCTTCAATACGCTGATATCGCCAGAGGTATCCAGCCAAAGCATATCGTTGGACGGGTTCTCCGGCTCCACGTCTGAAACGTAAATGTCATTGCTGACACGCAGCGTGAACTGTGCCTGTACACCGCCAACTTGGCAGATGAACGTAGCCTTCTCCGAAATCTCTGTAGCAGATACCGTAATGGTCTTGCCGGTCTTGGAATACGTCTCCGTGTTTCCATCCTTGTCTAACTTCGACCATACATACTCCGCGTCATCCAGTTCTACTTTCTCGCCGTTCTTATATAGCAGGCAGCTCAGGCTGGAGGAACCGCCATTGACAAAGGTATCTCCGCCAGAGGATGCGATGTATGCCTGATAAGAATCCGTCTTGTCTGTCAGCGTTTCCGTGGCGGTAAAGGATTCGTCTTTGTAGGTCATCACGCATCGGAATACGCCAATACCGTCTACACTTGCACCGCTGACAGAAATGGTCGGCGTTGTTTCCGTCATGGCTACCCACTGACCATCCTTGAACTGGCTCCATGTAAAGGTGGCCGTGGAGTCTTTGGTCAGGTCAGTCATTCCAAGGTAGGCGGATGCCGCAATCGAAAGCGTACCCTGCCCATTTGGGAAGGTATTTCCGTCCGGCGTATACAGTGAGAACATCACGCCGTCGCGGCCATTCGTGCCATCCTTGCCTTTGGTTAACTTTACCCAAGACAAATAAAGCGTCGTGCTCAAAAGCACCACGCCGTCTTTATCCACCTGAACAGGAATACCAATCTGCCCGGAAATAAGTCCTTCTGCCCCAAGGTAAGATCCTGCTGTTACCTGAATCACAAGTTCAACTTCGCCGTCTTCTGTAGTTCCTCCGCTGGATATCACCATGCCGTCAGGGATGTTGGTGATTTTCGTAAAGTCAACCACCGGAATCGTCTTGGTAATACCAACATAGGCAGCGACGGTTGGAACAATTCGGGTGTAGCCTACCTTGCCGTCGTCTCCCGCCGCAAAAGAAATGCTCTCGTTTGTCAAAAAGGCATGAGCTGTATTCTCGCCATTGGTGCCGGAGTAGGATACGTTATAGGTCGTGGCGGTTGTTCCATCAGAATAGGTTACAATCGTTTTTGACCATAGGTAGGATCCTTCTGTTACAGATGGAATATCATCCTGCCACAAGGCGCTGTCTTCTGCCGGCTGTTTGTTGCTGTCTGTCTTGGCATACTTCGTTACCGTAGAAGAAACCGTAACGCCTGTACCGGCGTCGCCCTTCAGTCTTGACCATGTATACGCGCTGTACGCGATTGGCGCTGAACTGGCGGTTCCTGTGTAGATTCCAATGTACGCCGTATCCTTTTCGGGAAGCCGTGTCATGCTGGATCCATCCGCATTCGCAGAGTATCGCACATAGGTATAGTATGATACGCCTGTGGCTCCCGTCTTTCCGTTATAGGAGACCGAGTAGGTACGCATCGTAGACTTGTCTGAGAAAGTCACAGTTGTCCGCGCCCATAAAAAATAGCCCTCGGTCAGCGTCGGCACTTCAGTACTCCAACCAGCGTCATCGTCATCAGGTCTTCCCGGCGTTTCGACGCTCACCTGATTGTACTCTACCACCGTAGACTCAACTGTGATGTCGCTGCCTACATATCGGCTCCATTGGAAAGCTGTGTAAGGGGGAACGGTTTCAGATGGGCCAGCATAAGAACCGATATACTTGGTATCGACGGTCGGTGCTTCCTTCATCTGCCGTCCATCAGCATAAGCCGAATAGCGGATGTAAGCATAGTAGGATGTTCCCGCGTCGCCCGTCGCACCGTTCCGTACTTTATACAGGGAGAAAATATCGTACACAGAATTGTCGGATGTTATAACCTTGATGGTGCATATATCGTTGACGAACAGGTTTTCATCCGTAGCGTTTACTGTCAGGGTACTTCCTGTTCCACTCCCCGGAACCTTCGCATATGAGCCGTCTGCTTGGCGGTATTGCCACTCCACAATTGTTACGTTCACCACGCTGCACGCAATGGTCTGGCTGTTCGGGTTCACAACTCCGTCTGTGTATTTGAACACATTTCCACCGGACAAAACACAGCTCTTTGTTTTTTCAGCCGCCACTACCTGCGTAAAGCTCAGGGAGTCCTGTCCCATCGTTTCGCCATTGTAAGATACCGCACAAATATATGTCACGCTGTCTGCGCCAAGCACATTCCCATTGATCGTCAGTTTTCCGGTAGAAGCATCAACTGCTTCATAACTGCCAAGCGCCGCCTCTGTTGAGCCGACCATCTTTTTCCAAGTGACAACGATTGCGTTATTGACTCCCGGTGTTGTCGCCGTACCGTATAGAAAAATATACGGCTCAATCTCAACCGGCGTCGCCGCCCAGTCAGGTGCATAACCGCCACCAAGATTCGGGTCGTACACCTGTGTTGCCGGAGCGTTGCAGCTTAGATAAAAACGGAAGTCCTCGTCTGTCAAGTTCGCAACTGCGACAGTATCAAAATACAGTCTGGACAGATCTTCGTCCACGTCAATGGTAATCTGGCACTCAAACGTTGCGCTTACAAGAACGTCGGTATTGGTCAATGTAATGGAGCGCACGCCAATGTGCGCCGCATTCCACACAGCATCCGAAGCGTCGTCGCCAGATGAGCGTAGCCATTTGAATTTACTGGCGTCATATTTCTTCGTCACATTTTCACCGTTGGCATACACATCTGCCGTCAGCGTTGTTTCTGTCACCGACTTGGAAAAGAATAAGCCGTTGTCGGATGTGATCTTCAGCTGGTAAGTCACCATACTGTCAACCGCATCCTTGACAGTCAGGCGCACCGATTCGTTGCTGGAAAGGTCAAGGCTTTTTCCGACGTCGCTTGCCAGTTTGCTTGCGGTGATGGATCCTGCCTCAATGCGTTCGGCGCTCAGGTAGCCGGTATAGATCGCGTCCGCAACAATGCCTTTGCCGGATGCCGCCGTTCTCCAGTTCCAGTTGCCGTCTTCTTTCTTTCCGTCAGCAATCATCCATCCGTCTCCACATAGCTGCATGGCGCTGGAGCCATCGACGGATTCAAAAATAATATTACCGTTGTCATCCGTGTACCATGAACTCACAGAGGAAGAGAGACGTGTTACCAGCAAATCAATCGCGCCGTTCAGCCGTTCGGTTGCCAGCGTTCCTTCAGAGGTAATCGCCTCAGAACGCTCGAACAGCGTTTTCTTTTGCTCAATCAGATTGGCAATGGAGGTAATGCGGCTGAAGATACTGTCAAAGTTGGCGGAGATATTTACTTCCTCGTTTGTAATCTCAACAGAACCTTGATCCTTGCGGTCAATATACCGCTCGATTTTGTTTACATAAACCGTATCGTTAATCTCCAGCTCTGGGTCATAAATGCGAACCTTGGAGTTGAGCTCCACCTGCTCCGGTGTATATCCCATTGCGTCCGACATCACCATCAGCGATACCGTATACTTAACGGTTGGCTTGGAAACTTCCTTCATCACGTCGAGAGCGTCGTTGTAGAGATACTGCTCCTGTCCCTTGATGTAGTTGTCGTCATTCCAATATCCGTCACGAAGCAGATCGCCCATAGCCAAAACAAAATCAGCTTCGATGTTGTTCTGGTTTTTGATCTGCTCCTTCTGCGTGTTCGATAGGATGCCAATCTCAGTTGCCAGCTTTACCGCACGGGCAAACTGCTCATATAGACCATAAGCCACACCACTTACCGTCATGGTAAAGGTCGTGCCGTACAGCTTTGCTACTACTCCTGTAGAGTTACTGTTGCACTTGAGCTGAATCTTCTTAGCGACAGAAGAAACATTCAAAATGTTCGCAGGCAAGTCGTGAACGCTCTTATCTTTAATCTCAGCAGCGGCAGCACTCTCCGCAAGTGCATCAGTAATACCATAGTCGCCAAAAGAAAACTTCACGTCGTTAGCGTTTACCACAACAGTTTTGTCAGAGACAAGCGCAGCGTCTGTACTGCTCAGTTTGTAGGACGCTGTGTTCAGAGTAACAGACGTGCTGGTTCGAGCAAGCTCCGCCTCTACCTCTGTTCCGTTCTGTAGCTCCTGTGCTCCTGTAACCTTTACCGTGTAGGCATGTTTCTCAATCTCGCCCGTACCGTTGTAGACGCCTTGAATCGAAGCACGGGTAACATTGATCGTCTCGTTGTTCTTCGCTTTCGTGGCATCAGAGGTTGTTTCTTTGGCGTTCTCTTTTTCCAGTTCGTCAATCGTTTGCTGCTTAGCCTCAATCGCGACTTCCTTTGCACCGATGGAACCGTTGCACTTGCCAATGAATTTCAGAATGTGCGTTACGTTGGATGCGAACGTCAGCTTCGTGTCTGCGGTTACCGCCTGCGTTGTGTACTTCCCGTCGTTGGTAAACACATACATCGTATCGCCAATCTCAAAGCTCTCCTGTGTGGTTTCTACTGTACCACCAATATACTTTTCAGATGGCGCACCGTCCTTGACTGTCCAAAGCACATAGTTCACACTGCCCCAAAGCAAAGAAAGTTCGCTAGACTTCGCGGATAAATCCGTTGCCGTCGCCATGGTTTCTTTCTTGATGGCTTTGATATCGGTCATGTATTTGTCCAGCGCTGCCTGATGCGCATCCGTAAAAGCGCCGATGCTTTTATAGTAATCGAAGTTCATCAGATAAGAAAGACCTGTGGGATTCACATCGTCGATGCCGACATACTCTTTCTCATCATAGTCGCCCTCGACATAAAGCCGCGTTACAATGTTCTCGCTGTTTGATTCCTTACTCAGCGCTGTCAGGTTCTTGCCTACTTCCATTTCCCAAAGAGGTTTCTTATTGTTCAGGTCATAGCAGGCTACCGTTTTGTTCACCGCATCATATACAGGATAAGCATTAAACAGGTCACAGACCGATGCAATCAAAGAGTAAGCGCCCGCCTTGCTGTCCGAGCTGAGCGAGCGCTTCTTTTCTACTTTCTCTGCGGATTCATCCGTGGCATAATTCTCATAGAAAACGTCGGAGCCATCTTCATCAAATGTCCAGCCGGTTCCGGCAAGAATCTGATTCATCAGATAAGGGAGCGTGCCAATGCCGTTTGTATCATCAAAATATAAATACAGGTTCTTGGTCTTTAGTGTTCCAGATAGATGCCCGCACTCCACAGTTCCGTTAATCTTCTTGCTGGACTTGCTCTTCTTGGGCGAGGTAATAATAAACCAGTCCTCTTTATTGCCTTCTTTTAACCGCACCTGATATTCTGCCTTGATGTATTTCCAGCGCCAGTTATCTTCCTCTGTGGCACCGTCTTTCTTCACCAGATAGGGTAAGGTAAAGTTCAGCGTTTTCCATCCAGAGAGTTCTGTCGTTACTGAAATGTCAAACGCCTGCCCCGGTGTCTGAACTGTGCTGTCATATAGGTCGCAAACTTTCTTTCCTGAATAATCAAATACAGAAAGGCTTTTCTGTTCCATCTTCCTTCACTCCTTAATGAACAAGCGGGGTGTACTCCATTTCAAATTTGGTCAAGGTCACGTTCCCCTCAATAGCCATCTGGTTCATAACAACAATCGTCGAGGATTCTTCGCCGCTGGTTTCCATGTTGCCATTAAGAACGACGCCGCTTTTCGTGACAGCAATAATTCTCATCCACTTACCACCAAGGTAAAGATACTTGCCCACATGGCTCTGATCCAACTCCTTGTTGTAGACGGTGACTGTGTTGCTGCCAGCTGTATATGCCACAAGCACTTCGTCGTAGAGAAGTCCCGATGGCTCCAGATCAATGAAGCCATAATCGTGATACTCAAACATCAGCTCGCGTTGACTGGTACTGGGGTCAACGAGCGTCACGCTTCCTTTTCGGCTGTCCAGCTCCAGATACGCAGGAGATGGGGGAAGAGCAATCAGCCTGCACTTCTGACCAGTTGTCTCGTTGCGGATCATAAAACCATCCTCATCTGTTGTGCCGCCAACTCGAATGATCGTTGGGGCGGTTTCTGTTCCGCAGTTATAAAAGATAAAACGCCTGTCGCTTAGCTCCGGTGCAGCGGGCAGCTTGCTTTTTTCAAGCATCCCGCAGTATCTCGTAACGCCGTCTGTATCAATGGTATCATAAGAACTGTACTCCAGTTTTCCAAACGGCTCATAGGCCGTAAAGGTAATAGAGAAAGTCCCGGAATACAGCGGTTCCATTCCATGTTCATGCTGCGAATACTGCTTGCCGGATGGCTTCTTTGTTATATGCACATCGTAATACTTCCATGGCTTATCATCAAAGACCAGTCGCCCTGATTGTCTGCCGCTCAACCATTGTTTCATTTTTTCATAGGTCTTGCGTGGTATATCTTCATAATAGCAATCCAAAGAAAACTCTCGCGGCTTTGCCTTCCTACCATAATAAATTCCACCGTCATGCCAGTCAACGTCTTCGTCATATACTTCGTAATCAGATCTATCGTCAAATAATGAACTCTCATCCGGGATGTAGTACACACCAAAAGTGCTGCTGTGTATTCCCATAAAAGAAAAACCATTCATTATGAAACACTCCTTCCTTTTGTCCTCCCTATGTCCCTTATTAAACAACTCGCATTTTTGAAATCAAACAAAAAAAAGAGGAGGAGACCTTTCGACCTCCTCCTCAATCCAGTTTACAAAGCAATTCCTCCAACGGCGCGTCCACGTGTCATGGACTCCACAATGGATTCCTTCACCTTGTCCGCCAAATCCTCAATGTCGCGGTCGCTGTCAAGCCGCTCCACCTTGATATTGATGTCGCCAAAGTTGTAGCCGTAGGACTTATTGTTCGTTACAGCCTCACCGTTGTACTTCATTGGTGCTACACGAACTCGGTTCATTTGTTCCAAAGAAGCCACCAGTCCATCGAATAGCTTTGTCTGTGTAGCAGACAAAATCCGTTCAGGATTAGCTTTGGTTCCATCAATCTGGATGGGCCCTGTAAAGTCGGCAATACCACCACGAGCAAACTTCTTTACAGTTGCTTTCTTTTGCGTGTTGTATGACTTGGACAGTCTCGTCATTTCTGACAAGTCCGCACTGCTGTGCGTCTTTTGCCAACGCTTCGCAGCTGCTTCATAGAGCTTTTTGGCATAAGCAATCGATTGGTTCAGAGCCTCCTGTGCCGCTGCTTTGCTACTGTATGCTTGTCCAACCTTTGAACCGTTTAATGACCAGTACCAGCTTCCACCGCCAGAAGCAGCACTGCTGCCACGTCCACCGCCGCTTCCGCTACTTCCGCTGCTGGAACCATCGTCGTCCGATCCACCCCACTTGGTGTTGTTGATGAACTTGCTGTTGTCCAGCAGATTCGTCTGCATATCTTCGTAAGCCTTGCGGATCTTATCAAACATATCCTGCCAGCCTTCGATGTACGCCTCCTGCTGAAGTTTGCTTGCCTCACGGTATTTGCTGGAGTTCTCTTTCAGGAACGCAATTACCGCCTCGTCGCCCTGAGAGATAATATCCTGCACTTCCTGCCAGTGGTCGTGGATGATACCGTTCATCGTGTCAAGGGTTTCTTTCCAACCGTTCTCCATATCCGTCCGCGTGTTATCCGTGGAATTCTTGTAGTCCGTGCTGTTCTGCTCCAGCCAAGTCAAGATATCTTCCTGACTCATCTTCAGGATACTGTTCACTTGGTCAATGAAGTTGCGCGGATTATTCAGTAGATCTTCGTAGTACTGCTCAATATAATCGCGATAATCTTCCAGTGAAGAAATCTGCTGCTCAATGGACTTCTGTTGAGCTTCGCTTTCATTCTCCGCCTGATCCCAAGCAATCTCATCACGCAAGTCTTTAATCTGGTCAAGAATATCCTGAGCGTCCTTGGCGCGTGTCGGGTCGGCAACAATACGGGAGTACTTTGCTTGCAGCTCTTGCAGCTGTGCCAGCTTGTCTTCCTGATCCGCCTGCTCCTTACGTGCGTCCAGCAATTCGGAAACCGCATCCTTCTCTTTGTTCAGCGCGTCGATTTGAGCGTCAATCGCATCAAGGATTGCCTGCTCCGCATCTTCTGCCTGAGCTTTCAAGATATCAAGGATAGTTTCCTCCATATCAATTCTAGCCTGCAGCATGTCGTCAATCCGCTGTTCACGGTCTTCGATAGCTTCCAGAATCTCATTCTCCAAGTCGAGCTTTAGCTGACGAATGGAATCGTTCAGATCGTCAATCTTCTGTTTGTTAGACACAATGGAGGCTTCGTTTTCTGTCAGCTTCTGCGTCCAATCAGTGATGGCGTCCTGAATGGTATTCACTCGGCTCAAGATAGCGTCATACGCTTCGGTATCCGGGGTTGTGGAGTTGAACTGGTCAATCAGTGCCGGCAGTCGTGCCTGCGCTTCTGCGATCTTCTCACGCAGAATCTTGTCCTGATCTTCCAGCATCTCATTCACCTGACCAAGCGCTTTGATCTCTGCGGTGAAGTAACCTTCAGAGTCCCAGCTGTTCATAATCGTATTCAACTGAGACATGCGATCCGTGATCCGCTTGACGGTGTTATCAACCTGCTCCACCCAGCGTTCCTCTTCTGTACGCGAGCTATCCTTTTTAGAACTGCTGTTGTTCTTGGAGCCGCTTCCACCACCGCCACCACTGCTCTTTGTGCTGGCTTTACGATGAGAACCAGTGGAGAAGGGGTTGTTTCCGGTTGGCTTCAAAACCTTGTAAGTACCGTTGACCTGTCTGCTCACAAAGTCTCTCACTGTACTATCCCATACTTTTGCAACACTGTTCACGGGGATCGTTTCCACTTCAAACTGGCCTGTCTTGATTAACGTATCCAGCATTTCCTGTGCCATGTTATCCACAATCACAATGCCGTTCTCAAGGTCAGAGAAATCAACAGAAGACGTACCGGTAATGTTAAAGAATGCCTCTTGGTTTAGCAGGTCAAGCGCACTCAAGCCATCCTGTGCATATTGCTGAAGCATGGCCGGAATTTGATCCCACGCCTGTAGAACCGCTTGAGGACTCATGCTCAGCACGCTCGCAATCTTGCTCACGTCAGAATACAAAATCTGATCCGCGCTGGAATATTTCTTGGCAAGGTTTTCATATTCCTGTGCAGCTTCAGCGTAGTTGTCTGCCATGGTATAAACCTTGTCATAAGCACTTAGAACAGCTGCGCTGCTATCCGTTGCCTCGGTTATCTTCTCGATCTGCTTCGTAACATCATCGAAGTGTGTGTCGGCAACCTCTCGGTTCAGATCACTGAATGCGTCCTTCATGTCTTTCATAGCAGATGATGCCGCGTCCGTATCGCCTGTGTCCAAAGCCTTCTTGTACCGTTCCCATGCGGTGCTGAACTTTAGAATTGCATCGCTGTTATCAAGCAGCCACTTTTGTTCTTCGGCTGAAGCAGATGCGAACTTTTCAATATAAGCATCCAGCCCGTCCAGTGTGCCGTCTTCTCCAATGCTCATTAGGTTAGAAAACTCACTGAGCAGCGACTTCCCGTCTTCGTCTGTAACACCGCTATGGCTTTCCCTGTAATTATTCAATGCCACCAGCATTTGGTCAGAAGCGTTGGCAACCGCATCAGAAAAGCCTTCAAGGTTCTCGCCGGTTTCGCTGAGTCCGCCATTATCTCCAAGCTCTGCGATCTCTTTCAAATAAGCTGTAAACTGTGGGAATACCTCAAGGAACTTTTCAAGGTTACTGCTGTCAAGTCCTTGTATCCAAGCAAACAAGGCAGAGCCGTCCACTGTTCCATCCTCATTGATAAAATTCCGCAATTGGTCTATCCAGCTCTTGAAGTTACTGTTCTGTAGTGCTTTCAGCTCGTTATCGCTTGTCTGGTTCGCCAAAACTTTTGCAAGTTTAGAAGAGAGCTTTTCAACGTCAGTGCTCGCATCGTCTGCGGCGTCCCCGATATCCGCAAGCCCAGACGCTACGCCGCCAAAACTTTCTTTGGTTGGAAGCTGAACGAAGAAGTCGTCGCCGTATTTCTCTTTGAGTACATTATATGCGACTTCCAAACCGGCATATGCTGAATCAAATTCATCAGTACCATACTTTGAATTGACACCGTTCAGAGCTTTGATCCAATTGGCACCCCACTCAGTCTGTAACATCTTTTCTGAGTATTCACTAGCACCCTGAAGAAGTTTCAACATTACGCCGTTGATAGTCTCGTCGCCTTGTTTCATGGCTTCGACAAGCTGATCGATATAAGTTACGCCTGCATCCTGAGCAGAACCGACAACTGCATCTTTAATGCTGATTCCATATTGAGCTGATAGTGTTTCCAGTTCACCAAATGCTTGAGCCAATGCACCGTCTTTACCAACGTAATGCATGGCCTCGCCGGTCTTGATGGCTTCATCGCCAATATCAGCCAGAAGGTTTTTGATGATTTGCCCATCAATTTCAAGTCCTTCAGCATCTAGTGCAAATAGTTCTTCATTTGTCCAAGAACCATCCTCGTTCGCCTTATCGATAAGCCCCCAGATATATTCATCTACTGTGTTTGCATCCAACAGTTTTGCACCTTCTGGTGTTTGCAAAATTGGAGTAAAAGCAATTTCAATGCCGTCATAATCCGCAGAAGTTCCCATGACTGTTGATATACTTCCTTTTAAGTCATCAACAGTATATCCCCAAGATTCGTAGGCGTCTTTGAAAGCCTCAAGATTTTCTTCTGTCCATTCAAGCACCTGACGATTATTGGTATCGATATTTCCATAAATCGTTTTGCCAATATCTACACCTAAATCATCTGCCTCTTTGCGAATGGCTTGGTAATCTCGAACGGCTTGCTTCAAATCATTTGGAATACCAACAAACGTCCCAATCGTACCGTCTGTAAACATATTCTCAAAGTAAGATTCAAACAATGCTTGGCTTCCAAAATCCATGTTGTCCCAATCCATTGGTTTCATTGAGTCAAACATGCTTTCAAACAATTGCTGTGCATACGTTTTTGCAGCTTCATCCGCAGCCTTGTCATTTTGTGAACTTTGAATGGCATCAATAATAAACTGGCCGAGGTTGAGATCATTTTCAGATGCATCAAGCGCTTCTTTGTAGGCAGTCACAAACTGTGACACAAACTCGGTAGCAAGGTTAGTTCCTTCGATGAGTCCCTTGTCAGAGAAAAGTGCCTGTCTCACGTTTTCAACTACGCCATATTGTGCTTGCGTTATTTCGTTTACAATCTGCGTAATGGACATTTTGCCCCACCAGTGCTCATCGTTCATATTTGGGATGAGTTCTCCAATGGTTGAGATAGCGCTTTGACCGGATTTAGAATCATATAATCTGCCAATATTTGCGCTCAATGCAGGATCATTGATAATATCATAGCTATTATATTTCTTCTGATCGGTTCGATACGCATCCATAATCTGCTTGATGCTGAGCTTGTTTGCTGCAGTCACCACACCGTTGTAGCTCTGAGCAAGTCGATCCAGTTCTTCTCGTAGCGCTTTGGTTACGCCTTCCTGATTCTCCATACCGCCAGATACGTTAGAGAGCGCCATGGCTAATGTTGGCGAGAAGGTCTGCAGCTTCTTCCAAACTTCTTTTAGCTGAGCCTCTTCTTCTTGCGTGCGGTTTGTGATAGAAATCAGCTTCGTATATTCGCTTTGAAGTTTACTCAAAGAGGAATAGTTCGTGGTGATGTTTGCTTGTTTTTCCTGAAGCTCCTGCAATTTCTGCGCTTCATCGTGCGCGTTCCTGTATGCGCCGACCAATGTTACGACACCAGCCGTGATAGCAGCCAAAGTCCCCACTACAAGCGCCATCTGACCACCAGTTAGGATTTCGGCAATATCGCTGATGCCTTTTGCAGCGCGAAGCGCTTTGATAACAGAGACAAGTTTTGTAACCAGAAGCACAGCTGAACCAACCGCAGCAGAGAAGACAAGGACATTCTTTGTTCCCTGACCAAATCCTGTTTCCATACCGCTTGCAAAATTATCTGCCAGTGAAGCCATCGTGTTATAAAAACTCTTAAGCGTTTCATTATCAAGGATTGTGGTGTACAAATGCTCAAGGGAAACATTTAGATTTCCTTGTGCCGCAGCAACAGAATCCAGCCAGACCTCATACTTTTCTGTAACCGTTCCCGCTGATTCCATTGCGCCGGCCAGCAGTTCATACATTCGGCTTCCGTTTTCAGCACCCTTGGCCATGTCGCCCATCAGTGCCAAGAAAACGTTTTGCTGTTTTGTACCAGCCATTGTTGTTGCAATATAAGACTTCTGTGCCGCATCGAGCCCATTCCATTTAGATGCAATCTCATCAAGTACCGCAGCCATATCTTTCCACTGGCCGTTCTCAAACAGATTGATTCCAAGAACATCACCCAGTGCTTTGGAAATATCGTTGGCTCCTGTTGTCGTTCCATCATCATTGGTCGTGTAGCCAGTTTTCTTGATACTATGCCAACGAGCAATAATTGTATTAAATGCAGTACCAATAGATGCCGCATCCTGACGTGTTGTTTCAGAAACCGTTGCAATGTATGCGCCCAGATGCTTAAAGTCCAAACCGAAAGCCGCAGCCGCTGCAGCAGCTTTCTGCATTGCCGTGCCGATTTCTGAACCGGACGAAGCGGATGCGTCGCCGAGATAAGTGAACAAATCAACAACCTCTTGCGCGGAAACGCCCATAGAGTTTGTAGACGCAGTGATCTGCGTAGCAGCTTCATCAAACGACTGGGCTGTAATCTTCGCATACATAGATGCCCACTTAGTACGAGACATCGTTTCTTCTTCGTCCAAACCCTGACGCCAGAACTCGACTGCTGCTGTCGCAATATCTGTTGAAGAAATCTTCAAGTCTTTTGCCAGATTGCGATAAGATTGGCTTAATGATTCGATTTGCGAATCTGTCTTCATCGTGACGATCTGGATTTCATTCATCTTATCGTAATACTCTTTGGCATAAGAAATTGCGTTAGTCCAAATGCTGCGAAGCGCTCGTGCTACGATCATTGTCTTTGCCATCTGGACAATTTGATTCAACAGCTTTTCACTGACCTCGCCGGTCTTGAGGCTTAAGTCATTTTCCAGACGGATACGCTGCTCCTGTATCTGTTTCAGTTTGGTTTGCGTATCAAGACCAGCTTTATCCATGCTATTAACCTGCTGAGCAATGCGTTCTTCTTCCTGACGCAAACGGTTAATCTCAGCCTGACGTGCAGTACGTTGTGCTCCTGTTCCTTTGCCTGACTGGTTTTCAAGTGTGAGCCTACGCTTTTCATATGACCATTGTTCTTCCAGAAGCTGGTTATATTCTTTTTGACGGGTAGCAACGTTATTGGAATTTACTGCAGCGGTATATCTCTTTTGAGCTTCTGTAGCAGCGTTAATGTAACTTTGCTCTTGAGCTAACGCAGAGCTCTTCTCCAAAATGCGTTTAATCTCAGCATCAAGGTTTTGAGCACGGCGAGTGTATTCGTCTTTATCAACGGTTGCTGTCGCCGTTTCCGCTTTGGCCATGAGATCCCAGTATTCTTCCGTCTTGCTAATCAGGTCGCTTAGATTGCTTGATTGATTCGCACTCTGCTGTTTTGCAGCAAGATTATCCAAAGCGTCGGATGTCTTTTGCTCTGCTTCAGTCCAAGCATTTTGAACCGCAACAGAATTACGCACCGTATCAGAGTAAGAATCGTAAGAGGCTTTCGCACGATTGATCTGTTCTTGGAGCGTAGCAAATTCCGGTGAATCCGTCTTGAATTTTGCCTGTGTCTTTTGCAGACTATGGTACTCATTTAGCGCCTTGATGCAACCTTTAATCTGATCCTGTTCATATGCAAGGCTTTGTTTATATTCAGTGTCTGCTTCTTTTTGAGCAACCTTATCCGTTGCGTCACGATAAGCCTGAACAGCGGCAGCCTGTGCTTTTGCGTAAGCGTTCGTGGCGTCTGTCTGTGCCTGAAGGATAGCCGTAGAGTTACGATGCTCATCATCCAAATCTTCCATTGCATCCTGTGCTTGATGAATTTTGTCAATAGCCTGATCGTATAGATCAGCAGCCAGATCTTCATCCTTCGCAGAGAAAGACTGTGAGATCAAAGTTCCAGCACTCTTGTAAAGAGACACAACCTCATCCACAGCAGACTTTTGATTAGCTGTGTCACGAATCACTTGGCTGGTCATTTGAGCGGCGGTATTGTAATACTGAGTGATGCTGCGGTTAGCCTCATCCCATCCTGTTGCAACCGCCCCGGTAATGGCTCCATCTCTTCCATAGGTCACTTGAAGATTATGCAGACGAATAATGCGGTTCTCCAGTTGGTTGACTTGTTCACCAGATGCTTCAGCCTGAGCTCCGATGTTAGAAATGTTTGTGCCGGAAGAATTGATATTCTCTCTAACGACTGCCAAGAGGTGTTCGCCTTGTGTATTGCTTTGATTACTGTTGAGCAACTGAGAGATAGTGTCCATTACGACACGGAGCCTTTCAGGATCCAGATGCGTAATAGCTTCACCCATAGAAGAAATCGCCTGCGCAATGCCATTCAAACCATCACGAAGGTTTGCCGTCATAGACTCAGAGAGCTTGGTGCTCATAGAGTCAGCCAGAGTAAGACCATCCGTAGCACCAAGCGCTGTCTTAATTTCTTCCAGCTTCTCTGCTGTTTTCTGTAAATCAGTTAGAGAGCTTTCGATTTTGCTAAAGCCAGTTTCCTCGCTCTTTACCGCAAACAAATCATGCAGTGCTGCTACGAGTTCACTCAGTTTCTTTGTATCGAAGGCGGCCAGCGTTTGAGCTACAGCTTGCAGATTAACCGCAAACTGTTTCATGTCTCCACTGTTTTGAAAGCCGGTAAAGAAACCGTTCGCCTTCGTCAAGCTGGTCTGGCTCAGGTCGCGGAACTTGGATATATACTTGTTGGTATCCTGAATAAATGCCGCTGCTGGATCGGTAGAGAACATTTCCTTAATAGATGCAGAGAAAGAGCCAGAAGTCTGAGCCACCACACGATTCAGTGCATCCTCACTCACATTAACATCTTGGAGCGCGTTTTTGAAATCCTCTACATTGATGGTTGCGGTTGTTGTCTCTGTGGATAGCTTACGAATATGTTCAGCAAATGCAGCCTGTCCCTTTACATCGATATTGAAATCATTCAGAGCCGCTTCATAACTTTCGTAATCTGTAAAGATACGAGTAATCAGTGTCCCGATTTTCTCAAGTTCTTCGGCAAAATTGACAAGGCCAGCGGTGGCGTCTGTCGGATCGGCCATGATGAATGCGTCAATATTATTCCGAGATCCTTCAAGCGCATCAATAAAAGATATAACTTCTTGTTTGGATTTGTTTATATCTGATACTGTTTTGCCGACAAATACATTCGTTACTGCATTGCCAACATCCGTCATTTCTTTTGTTAGTTTTTTGAAGCTCTCGGTAAGCTGCTCTACTTGCCCGTCGCTCAAACCATTCAGTTTTTGAGCAAACTTGTCAAGCTGCTTTTCATCAGATAGAGCTTTAAGGGCGGCTGCAATAGCGGCAATATCTCGACCAACTGTAATCTTAGCCTTATTGCTACCATTCTGTACTGTAGCAAGCCCTTTAATAATTGTTCCAATAGCCTTTTCTAACTCGGAAGTATCGCCAATAAAGTCTCCAGATGAAGCATCCTTGGTTTTATTTTGAGCATTAGTAATTGCTTCCGCACTTTTATTTGTTGCAGTCAATGCCTTGTTGGCATTTGTTTTCATCTTAATCAGTTCATCAACGACTCCACTGACAGATTCTGCTGCCTCATGCATTGCCTCAGCAAAATTCTTGGTATTTTCAACTTGTGTAGTAGTTAGCGTATTATTTTTTAGAGCCGAGAGTACATCATTCAGTTGCTCTGCTTTTGACTTGGTTGTATTCAGCGCTTTGTCAACTTGACCAGTAACTTTTGAGGCGTCACTTCCTTTGGCAATCGCAGCGGAAATTTGACTGCCGATAGAAAGAATATTCTGCTTAATATCTTCAAGATGTTCACCAATTGATCGAAACGTCACAAGGTCATCTGAATTTACCAGATTGCCATTCTTGTATTTTATTCCAGAAACTTCTCTGAAAGCGTTTGCAAGATAACCAACAGCGCTTGAGAGATTTGCAAGCCGCTGATCGTCAGGCAATGCTTTTGTTATATCCACGCCGCCTGCCGCGTCTCTTGCTGCAATAGCCTTCTCAGCGACTACATCAAGAGACTTCGCAAGTTTGCTGAATGCACTTCCATCAACCGATCCATCAAACTCTGCCAGTTTGCCAATAGCATTCACAAGCGTGGTGATCTTCCGGTCAACATTTGTGAGCCCGTCCATGGCGTCAACAAAATCTCGCACCTGCTCGGCAAGAGGGGATAGGTCAATTACACTTCCTTCGCTGTCCTTACCCATTCCTGCAAGCACGCTGTTCAGTTTGCTTAGATCTATGGTGGCAATGTTCTTAAGTGCAGTCGCATAATCACGGAGAGCAGAAGATGCCTTTTGAACATCGTCGCTCTTAAAGGCTTTTAGAAAGTCTTCACTCTGAATGAGCGCACTGAACTTCTTAATGCTATTCTGTAAATCAGCTAACTGATCCTGTACTTCAGTTAATTTAACCTTGTTTACGTCAGCCATGGAGTCTGCCATCTTCTCCATATAGGAATCAATACTACCTACGATCTTGCCAACGTTTGTATCAAGGCTCTGCAAATTCCGCGCTACCTGAGAAAGATCAATCGTGTTCGTAATCTTGCCAATCTCAGTTTGAATGGTTGTGGCTGCCTGCACAACACGATTCGCCAACGAAGAAAATTCATTCTTCACCTGTGCAAAGTCAGCAGCACTGTTCACATTGTCAACCGTCTGCTGAATTGCCTTGGCTCCTTTTTGAATAGAGCGCAGGCTCAGCTCTATGCTGGCTGACAAAATATTACTTTCATTTGCCATTTCCTCTACACCTTTCCCTTCTCAAGTAAAAAGAAAAGGGACTGCCTTCACAGTCCCTCATATCATCAATTCTTTTTTGTTCTCTTCTTTGCAAGGTTAATCACTGCGCCGCCATCCAAAGCAATCTTGTCGTTCTTAGCCGGCTGGTTTTCTTTGTGCTCCATCGCAGCTCCAATCATATCAATCATTTGGCTGTTCACGGCTTCACTCTTGGCAATGCTCTCCGTAATATCCTCATCAGTCAGAAGCGAAGCAAAGGATTTCTTGATCTTCGCAGAAAGAGTGTGGCTTTCTTCATATGAATAATAGGTTGCATAGCGCATCAAGATATAAAGCTCACGAACAAGTTTGTAATCCTGCTCAACCGCACTAAACAATTCATGATAGATTCCGTTCATGGTCAACCAGTCAATCAATAGCTTCCAGTCCTTCTCTTCTGCCATCTCAGAAACATCAATGTTGGTGTAGTACTTTGCCACCAATGCACATTCGAGCAGCGGCTTCTTATAACTGTCATACATAATTTCTGCCGCATCATCCGTCACGCTGGTATACATGGCCAGCTCAAGCGCCATGGCTTCCTTGCTGTCATAAGGGATATGTTCTTTCACTTCAATATGCGAACCGTCTTTGCAGGTCAAAGTAATAATGCCAACATTCGGGATATTCTCAGCAGCGATTTTAATCTTTTCCATTTTATTTTTCTCCTTTTCCCTTTATACGAATATCTGCCTTGCCAAAGAAATCAGCAAGAGAGTGTATGGTTTTGCTGTTTGATGCTGTACCATTCTCGGCAATAGTGAACGGATTGCTGTCCGAAATCATTTGCCAGCTCTTCTCGCAGAGACTATTTCCGGCATAGTTCACAACCGCCTCATAGTTCAGACGGTGTCCAAGTTCATGAAGTACATCATCAAAGAATACATAGGACATGTTATTGATCTCATCTTCATTGATTACGCCAAGATGAGCTGCAACAATTGCGACGGCGCGGTCGAGACTTACACCGCCCCCTTCCGATCCGTCTCCATGTTTTTTAGCTTCTCGTCCTTTTCAGTAATCCTGTTGACACGTTTGAAAATCACAAGGATCTTCTCAATCGTCTCTGTGTCCATGTCATCATAGTTTTCCGTAATCAGCGTTTCATCATCGGTCGCTGCAATCAGCCAATCCATTACCGCCTTATCGCCATCTCGCTCGTCGCCAAACTGACCTGCATCCATAGCCAAAATATCAGTCAGTGGATAGAGATCTAAAATGCGATAAAATGTCGCGGTGCGATTGCGCTGGTACTTCAGTTTTGTAGCTTTTATTTCAATAGGTCTCCCGCCAATAATCACTGTGTTCTCAGGGTTTCCAATAGCAGGGAGACTCTTTGTTTTCGTTTTTGAATCGGGCATCGGCTTCGCCGTGCTTTCGGTCGTAGGGGTTTCCTTCGTGGTATGATCCACTTCCGGCAGTTGCTTTTGATTCTGCTCAATATCCGGCAGACTCTTTTTGCGTGGAGCCATATGCTGCACCTCATTCCTTCAAACCTTCAATATAAAAAGAAAAAGGGAGGTTCCCGAAAATGAGAACCTCCCAAACGATTAAGCAGCGACCGCCTCGTAGGACAGGTCGAACATCTTCTCGTCCGCACGCTTCGGGTCAAGCGCAGTAAAAGTCACGCCGTGTGTAGACGCAGACTTATATGAGTTGTCAAAACCGGGCAACGCTGTAACACGCACGCGAGGGATAAACAGATGTACCCAGCCTTTGATTGCAGCTTCTGTGCAGTCTGTACCAGAAGAGTAGACCGGCCAGTGAGCATACAGAGCACCCTTGGCGGTGGTAGACTTGGTAGTCACAGAAACAATGCTCGCCTTCTCACCAATCACGCGACGGTAAGCAATGCGGATTGTATCTCCATCAGCAAGATCGCCGTCATGGAAAGTAACGGTAGCCTTGGACGCTTCGCTCTTCACGGAGAACTTACCTGCTGCGCTCGGCGTGTCCGCAGCATCCAGCTCGAAGCCATTGATCTTCACACTGCCGGCAGTCACAACATACGGGATCTCTGCCTTGTTGCCCTTGACCTCAAACAGCTTGGACTCAAGGGTATCGTAAGCCGCGTCGCCTTCCTTGATGTTAGACGCATTTGCCATGGCGAACATATCCAATGAGAACGCTGAAGAGTCAAACGTAAACTCCAGTGTACGAGACGTATCGATGATAGCCAGTGGGAAGTTGGACTGACCGCCGTTAATGGTCAGGGACTCTGACTGGTCGTTCATTGAAGCGGTGTTCACTTCATCATAAGAGAACACCTTGCCGTCACAACGCTCGAACTCAATGTTCGGGTTGTCAGCAATATAGCCCTTTAGCTTTTCAACATAAACAGCCATTATATTTCCTCCTTGTAATTTGCCGCATAAGAAATAAGCCCAGCCTCCTAAAACAAGGCTTAAGGCTTACACGGTCGTCTTATAAGAAAAGACCACGTGATATCTTTTATATCCGGCGGTCTTTGTCCATAGATTATATGAATTTCCAAACCTGAATCTCATATTGCAGACCACAGGTTCGTGAAGCAACAAATACTTTAACCGCTCACAAATCAAATCATATCTGTTCTGTAGACGATCTTTTGTTGCTGTATGAAGTACATCGTCTTTCACAAAGATATCAAACTCTTTATATCTGTTCAGTACGTCTTTGTTTCCAGTGTCAGATCCGTCGGAGTCATAATAGATGATTCTTACTTTCTCATCCGTCAGCAACTCTGAACTAACAGCATCTTCAATAAAGTACTTTTCAATAAACTTTGTAATCGGCGTATTCTTTGGAACACACATCAGCGACAACAGTTTTTCATCAGGAAAGAATACATAGCGAATGATGTCGTTCCAATTGTCTTTCCAAGTTTTTGTTTTCTCAACATACATTACAGCATCTTTCCAATCTCGTCTCTGATTTTTCTTTGAGCCACAAGAACATTATCATTGAACCGATCCCTGTAAAGTTTTGTGGCGTTTGCCATAAAGTTCTGCCCAGAGGGATGGTTAAAACTCTCTGGAAGTGGTTCTGGTTTTTCGCCAGCTGGAACATGTACAGACTTTTCATCAATATTTCCGTTCCATGTTTTTTGACCCGGCTTTGTAAACAATGGGCCTCCCGCTTGGTTGCCAGTAGCCAGCACCATTGCACGAACGTAATCACCGTCATCATGGTCTTCTGGCATGTAAACCTTTCCAATCACCTTTTGCGAATGAGGGTCATAATATGGTTCCTCCGCAACAAGAGAATCGGCAATGTCAGCAGCCCAGTTCTTTTTCTTTTTACTTGAATGTTCAGACTGTATTTCACTCATCACACGAGCTTTGTATTCAGCTTGCGACTGCCGGACAGTATCGAGAGCAATGTCAATTGCCAACTGCATAAAATCAATGGCCATTGACAGCACCGCCTGCTTCACGCCTCGCCTGCAAATACAGGCAACCGTGCGTTTTGTGAATGTTTACTTCCGCCGTATATACATTCTGAATAACATAAGTGTAGCTGCCAATTTCCACCGTATCATCAATACGGATGTCTTTGGTCTTGCAATTCCATTGCACATAGATGTTAATCAGGTTATTAGCATTCACACCGGCATAACTTTCAGAAACAGAATACTCCGGTCGTCCAGCATATTCAGAATGAGATGCAGGAATTTCTTTGACAATAATCTCGCGCCCCTTCTCATCAAGCTCAACGCCCAGTTCATCATCTATTTCAAAGCCATACTGGTTTGTCGCCACATGGTGTTCACGGGTAAAAGTTAAAAAGTCATTGCATTCTACAACCTGACTGGATTGATTGTTGGGGTGAAGCGTTACGTTCCAGTTCAGCAAGTAAATGGTTCCGTCTTCACGGACTGCAATATCGCCTTTGAAAATCTGATGGTCAAATGACGTTTTGAAATTGGTGCTCATATCCGAGTTGCCAATTTTAGATTTCCAATCGATAGGCGTTTGTTGCGCCCGAATGAACACAGGCTCATAGTCATCTTCCTGCGCCATATACCAGTCGTGAATCAACTCAAACGTAAAATTCGTATGCGGGACATCGTGCTCAAGCAAGCGCTTAAAATCAGATTCCAAAGTAGGCGGAGGTCTGAAGTCTCGGTGGCTTGCTTTCTTGATGCCCGGAATGAGCTTATAAGCATCCTTCAGATCAGCGATTCGCTCATCGGTAATCCATTGGGGTCTAGCCATTATTCATCACCCACAAGGTCATCCGGGAGCCGTCCGATAGAACTGGCTTTGTCCAGCAGCTTATGCCGAATGCGTTGGAAAGCCGTCCATGTATCGTCGCTCCATTCGTCTTTCGGTTTATTTCCGTTTGTTATATAGACTAAATCTTCAATGTCAGCTATAACGCGAAGAATATCCATCTTCAGCATATCTGTATAGTCATGAAGTAAGTAAGTCTTTTCAGAGGTTGGATTCAGATTGCGATCTCTGTACACAACCTTTACTTTCAAATCATCCATGCACTCACCGCCTCACAAAAGATGATAGCGCCCCATCTTGTACCAGATGGATCTGCGCATGGATTCCAAATCAGTAATGGTCTGCTGGAGATTCGCATAGGGTTTATCGCCATGCGTAATGCTCATCGCATCGGTCGTATAGCTTGTCAGATCATCCACGCTGCTTTGTACCTTTCGCAAAAAGGCAATCTGTGCAGATAGAATTACGTACTCACGCTCGTCCAATGGGAGGTCTGCTGAAAACTCAGTATAGATACCGTTCTCATCTAAAGTAAACATACTTTCAGAAAAGAGCAGTGCCCGACCTGTCATTGTGTATAAATGCCGGATCGCATCAGCAATATACTTTGTCATATCGTTGATGGTCACGGGGTCTGGTACGTTCTGCCATTCAATCCGATCAAAAAGCACTTTCGCAAGGATTTTCATATCTGTCATACCTTGCACCCAGCTTTCTATTACTCTCCGATAAAGTCACGCTCCGGCATCTTTGCCTTCAGCACCTTCAGCTTAGGAGCAGTCAGATTGTCCATAGACATCGCCACATCATACACGCGATCCAAAACAAACGGCTCGGTAATCGTATCAAGCCACTCGCCGATTTTCTTGGGCGTAGATGCAAGATGTTTACGAATATCCTCATCATCGGAAAAATGAGGATTGTGTTCCGGGTCAATGCCAATGGACATTTCCACCTCGTGGGCTGTATCATTGGTATCTCCAGAAAGATTTTCAATGCGCAGCAAACCGCGCTGAATGATATTTGAAATGCTTGAAATGTAGCTCACATCATCCGTGGAGACAAGAACAAAAGAACCTGCCTTGATGTTCATGCCCATCGGTCTATCCTGTGTGCGAACTCCAACGTCGAATTTCTGTGGGTTTACGAGCTTAATCTTATCTGCCATATTTGTTCCTCTCTCCTTCAAAAAAGAAAAAGTAAAAGGATGCTCCACCGGAAGCACCCTTTTACCAATCATCTCTTAGTTGCCCTGATAGACGCCGATGTACGGGCGGTCGCCAACCACAATACCTGCGCCGATGTATTGATCCAGACGGACTTCATACACCATGTCGTCGATATCCTGATTGTCCTTGCTGGTCACGTCGCCCTCAAAGAGAACCTTTAGCGGGCGCATACCTGCATCAATACCGCTCGGCAGGATGAACAGCTTGTTGGTGTCGAACACCGGAGTATCCGTGCCATCAATCAGCGGGTTCACCAGATTCACAACCTTGCAGCCGCCATACACGCCGATCATGCCGGTCGCGTTGTACTCGTCCATGATGGAATCAGAGAACTGCTTTGAGGTTGTGGAGGCGGTAAAGCCAGTCAGTTCTGCCAGCTGAGAAACCATATCAATGTCGCCCAGCAGGGTCGGAGCAGCGCCGCCGCTCATGCGCATCCAATGACGGATCATCGGATCCAGCGTCGCCTTAACGATGCCAGAACCAGTGCCGTAGTAAGGAGTCACAAACGGAGCAGTACCCAGCGCTGCATTCATCGTGCCCTGAATGTACTGGTAGTAAGCCAGTTCCATTTGGTAAGCAGCGTCGTTAATCAGCGCAGCCATATCTGCCTGACCATTCTGCATCTCCACAAGGTTCACACTCGGACGAGCGCTGACCGCTACGGTATCCAGCGTAATGGTCTTGTTGGCAACCTTGCTGCGGGCAGGAGTTCCGCCCTTAGCGCCAACGTAAGCGCGGATGCCTTCCAGACGAACCTTGAACTGAGCCTTCTCACTGTAGCCAACGCGCTTGGTATCAGCAATCTGATCCAGCCAGTTGGTCTTCGGGCGCACGATCTCGTTCACGGCAAATCCGATTAGCTGCGAAATCTGATAGCGGTTGTGCGGGTTCGGCTCCTTTGCCAGTTCCGCAATCATTTCGTTTGTGCGCTTCGCCACGTCGGAGTCAACGCTCTCATGCTTGGCCTGCGCAACCAGCGTCTTCACGACGTTGGAATTTTTCTTGATCTCAATATAATCCATTACTTTTGCACCTCGTTTCAATTAGGACGCCTTGGCAACGAGGCCATCAGCCGTAACCTTCAAGGTATCGCCAACCGCAAGCGTTTCAGCAAGCGAATGCTCAACGGTGATAATCATGCGCTCGCCAATCAGCGGACGATGCATGCGGACATAGTGACCCTTGTCAACGGTGTATTCCGCTGTGTTGTACTCGCCAGCGTCTTCGTAAACTTCCCACTCGTTCTCCACGAGGAAGATTTCGTCAGCGCCAACCGCGATGACATCCAGAACCAGCGCATCCTTGCGCCACAGGGTCGTCTTCTCAACAACCTTCAGTTTGGTGTCGCAATCAGCAGCAGTCAGGATCACGTCACCGTTTGTATCAATCTTGACGAACATACCGTTCGCAAGGCCATTCACGCCAGACTTATGCTGGAAGTCGTAGATATGGCCGTTCAGTCGATTCATATAACCAGCCATTTGTTTTCCTCCTTAGTCAGAAACAGCAAGCAGATCATCATACTTGCCGCCCTTCATCTCAAAGCCGTCCGTCATAATGCTTGCAACAGCAACGCCCTTGGTTTCCGGCTTATCGTTTGCCATGCACATTTCTGCAATGGCCTGATAGTTCAATTCCGCAATCGCCTTGGCAACGTCTTTATCTTCCACGTCAAGGCCCTGCTTCTCTGCAAATGTCTTTGCCTTCACCTGATTAGCAGCAAGTTCGGCAGCAGCCTTTTCCTGCTTCATCGTTTCAAGCTCGGCCTTCGCAGCCTTCAGTTCCTCGCAAGAGGCTTCCAGCTCTTCGATTTTTGCATCGCGCTCGGCAATAGTCGCCTCTGCCTTGGCAAGATCTTCCTTGGTGCTGTCATCCGCAGGAGTTTTCTCGGCGGTTGCATCTTTCGGATCTTCCTCTTTCTTATCCTCGACGGGAGGCTTTGCAGCTTCCTCGGCAAGTTTCTGTTCAGCCTTCTCTGCGCGAGCCGTCAGAGATGCAATCTGCGCATCCTTTTCAGCCAGAGAAGCCATCGCTTCTTCCAAAGTCATCTTGTTTTCAACTCCTTCAGCTTCCATTCCGTTTTCTTCGTTTTTCTCAGCCACAAGATTAAGCGCAACTGATTCCTTATAAGCAGGTATAGAAACAACCGCAACGCCAGTGAGAGCATTGTTTTCATTCACATCGACATACAGCACGCCATCTTTCTCTATGGTTGCGTCTTTGTCATACTTGATTTCAAAGGAAAATTTCAGACAACCGCAGCGGTACAGCTCCATCAGCGCTTCGCATACGCCTGCCTCGCGTTTCGGGATGCGCCCTTCGGCAATCAGTGATGTGCCGTATTCGCCATCCTCTTTGCGAAACAAGGTAATGCTGCCAATTTGCTTTGTACCAAAGGTGCCGGTGTCAGCGTTATACATGTGTCCAAGATGCAGGTAATCCCCGCTCAGAAGTCTTTCAACATCAGCATATAAAGGCAGACAAGCGTACTTCTCCGGATGGGCAACCACCTCATCAATAAACTGTGGGGTTACGCCCTCCGCATTACCATTGGGCTGTGTGGAGAGGATTCTCATCTCGACCAGTAGAAAAATGTCATTCGACTTCTGCTCTGATATGGCAACGTCGGAAGCCAATACATAAAGTTTCTCATCTGCCATATTGTTCATTCCTTGCTTTTACAAAATCGTGTTAGGAGGTCACGATCTGGTAAATAAAATATAATTAAAGGAACGCGCTTGAACACGTTCCCTCAATCCAAATTATTGTGTTTCCTGTTCTACGCTGCCATCAGGGTTGGACGGCTTAGGCTGTCGGCCTGTCTGAGAGTTTGCGGGATCACTGTGCCGCTCCTTTTCGTCCAGCGTTGGCCTTCCGCGAACGCCGTTATCGGCAGCTTTATCTGCGGTTTCTCTGCAATTGTCTTTGTCAGAAGGAGCAAGCACCGCATGTACGCCTTGCGCCTCTTCCGTCTTCTTGCGCTCAACTTCCTGATTCATATCCAAACCATAAGACTGCATCAGCGTCTCATGAGAAAGAACACCTTCCTGCCACAGTTTGAGGCAGGTATCTTGAAACGCCTTGGAACCAGATAGATCCGTAGGCGGGAATGTAAAGCGTGGAATCTGATCGTTGGCACTATGCTTCAGTGTGTTGCCAACACGGAAGTTTAACCTCCGATTGATCTTATCCATCATATCGCAAAAAGAATCTTTCGCCTGCTTGATTCGCATGGCTGCGGTCTGCATGCTCACTTGAGCGGAAGCAAACGTTGAACCATCTTCGGCATGACCGGAAACAATAATTCCTGAAATGCCGCCGGCAGAAAGAATGTCGCTGTTGACGCCTTTGTATTTGTCATACTCGAAAATGTCGTCCGTCTTCGGCTGGATTACTTCGGCGCTGCACCAGTTGTTGGTAACAGCCAATGCCGTTCCGGTCATTGCAGACTTGAACAGTTTGCTGACCTGATTCAGCACATTGACATCCGGAAGGACTTCCTGATTCTTATCGCCATACTTGACATGAACAAAGGAGCGAGCCGCCAAGTCAATCAGAGAATCCTCATAGTTGGAAATGCGTTCCTTTTTCTCGAAAGCCTTTAGACAGGCAGCTACCATTGGCACAGCGTATCGCATCCAGCCTTCCTTGAGATCCTGCATGACAAATGTGTTGGCAGGGTTTAGCTGAACCCATTCTTTCCACTCGGTCTTGATGGCAAGCGCCACCTCCGGCGGATAACCGCTCAAGCGAACATCGAGGTCTTCATCTTCGACCCATTGCTTAAAAGTCTGCCCGCAACGCTTAACCAAATCGTCCCGAACGGATCGGCAGTTAAATTCCACCACAGGCTCTCCGTCGATTGAAACATTTCCAATCCTGCATAAGTGGATGGGCAAAACAATCAGCCGGTCATTCGGCATCATGTACACGACCACATTGGCATACTTGTAAAACTCAAGAAATACATCCTCCATAAATTGACGGAAGCCGATTCTCTCATAGTAATCCATGTATTTCTTTTTGACTCGTTCATTTGCGCCTACAAGCCGGAAACCGTCGCTGATACTAAACGGGGTATAGACTTCTTTGATAATTCCCCGAAATACAGGATCTGCATCTGAATAGTAGTCCGACAATTCATACAGCTGCAGGATATGCTTTTGCTTGCCTCGTAGAATCGCTCGGTAGTTATAACCAGCCAGACATCCTTGAAAAGTGATGTCACGATCTGCAAATGTCATAGACACATTTGCGTCAGGCCCAACAAAGACCTCTTTCGGCTTATCTGGTTCTGGAGGCGGAGCTGGAGGCTTTGCCTTAAACCAATCAAATATTCCCATCTCTCATTCCTCCATTTAGAATGTTGTCACAACACCAATGCACACATTGTTATAATTGCGTGCGAGTTTCACTTTGCGTTCTTCCTCCAGTTCGGAGACATATCTTAGTCCCATAGCCAGCGAAGACCATCTGTCTTTGTGCTGTGTTGATTTTGCAGTATCATAAACGATTGCACCGGACGCCGTCTCACGGGAAACAACGTTTCCCATCTCAATTTGCAAAGCATCTGTTTCAACGAAGATTGCTTTCTCTGCTTGCGTCAGGTTGCGTTGATTTTTGGATGACTCTCCTTCGTCGTCTTCATCTGGGCGCACAACAGTGTTTCCCAAAATATAACGGCTGTTTATCGGTATCTGAATCAGTTCCCGCTCAAAGTTAATCGTTGTCTGGGAGACAAGCTGCTGGTTAATCTGGTTGTTTGCAGCACATGGGCGCAACAGCGGAACCGCATCATGAATGATAGAATGTTCCGTGTCCATGACCAGAGGCGGATATTCTTTATTTGTCTCCGGGTCTGTCCATGGTTGAGACAGAAACTGAGGAAACGCATCTCCAAGACCGCGATAGTCAAATACAACCTTGATGGTGTTTGGGAAGCGAACCAAGAGCTTGCGAAGCTCAACCGCCAGCGCATCCAAGCGTTTTCCGTGGTAAGACCGAATGTATACCAGCTTCTTGATGTACATGCCGTCCTCGCGCTCGATTAGCTTCAGCACGGTAATCACCGCGTTGTCCGCATGCTTTGCAGCGGAGGTCGCAAGGTCAAGGGTGATTACATACTGGGATGTGCTCTTTGCTGGCTGCGCAGTTTCAACTTCCGTCAGGTTCCGGCATCGTTCAGTGAGCTCGTATGGGAAGATGGAACCGCTTTCTGCACCCATGAAGATCGTTCCATATTCCATTCGGAAGTTTACTTCAGGTAACGTCTCACGTTCCTTTTCAAAGAACTCCATTTTCGTAATACCAACACGCGCCGCCGACTCATAGTCCAGCGCACAGGCGAAATAGGATGTATCACCCTGCCCCAGTTTTTTCAACGCATCGCAGAACGCAGTGTAGAAATAGTTCGACTTCAAACAAGCCGATGTAATGCTTACCAGTTTTGAAGGGTAATCAGGGATGTCGTTTGCAACACAATGGGAACGTGTCGTATTACGAACAGGCTTGACAACCTTGGAGAGGACATACTCTTTTACTTCTGGCGCTTCGTCCACAACAATAACCTTTGCACGAGAACCAAGAAAGGTTCCAAGCGAATAGCTCTCAATCTTAGAACCATTGCCGAAGCGGACAACGCCCTTGTTGGCATTCACGTTCACGGGTTTTTTGCCGCTGCCGTAATCCAGTTCTTTCCTGATATTCTCATTGTCCGCAAACTCATCTTCAATCTTTTTAAGCATGAGGGTCGCTTGCTGCGCGGTGGCGGAAACAACCGCGATAAAACTTCTTGGATATAGAATCGCAAGCGCGATGCAGCAAATGGCGCAGATCCATGTCTTGCCATAGCCACGAGATTGCGTCAAAAAAAGCGTGTCACCATTGCCAAAAGCTCTGGCTTCAACACGCTGCGTATCTTTAAGCGGCACATGCAGATAGTCTACAATAAACACATCCAAGTGTGTCCGCCAATACCAAACCATTTCTGTCCAGCCAGCAATGTTCGCGATCTCTCGAACGTTGTTGACCTGACTTTCCATCGACATTAGATCTGTGCTCCTACCGCAACAGCCACATGCCGGTAATCTGCCATAACCTTGTCAATATCATCTTCTGGGAATATGAAAGGATTGATATCTAACTGATGATTGATTTCAAGATTATAAATGATATTGCCCAGCGATGTAAGTCCGGTTGACGAACCGGGCTTTCGGGCGCAGGCAGCAAAGTTGCTGGACTTAGATAAGTTGTCAAAAATCTTTTGAACCTCATTGTATTCACTGGCGGAGATCTCGCCGCGCCGCATCTTATCTTCGGCAATGTCCGCGTTCAATGACGCCTTCGCAACTTTACGGGCATAATCACGAACACTGACATTTCCAAGATCGAAGTCACGCTCGTATTCTTCGTATGTGGCGTCCAGTATGGCAATTTGGTCTTTGGTAAAATAACCGCGCCATACCTTACTGTATTCCATCTTCGTGTCGCGCTCTTCAATCTTCTGTGCCTCAAAAACATCGTTTGTTTTTACATTATCAAGATACGTATAAAATGACTTCATGTTCATCAACGTAAAGAACTGCCGGCATGTTGCTTCATCAACAATAGCCTTTTTCTTTTCCGTTGGCGTTTTTGGATTTACGTAAAGAGGATTGTTGCTCAAATAATACTGAGCCTTCTTGTAGGAAGAATCCCAATAGCTATCCTCCCACTTGCGGTTGTTCTCAAAGCAATATTGTTTTAACGATTCCTGATCGGTACAATAGCGCTGCGCACATTCTTTGCACCATGCGTCATGGTAACTTTGTGCTGCCCATTTCTTGTTGGGATAAAACTCACTCAGTGGGAGAGAGCGATTGCATTTAATACACAGCTTATAATTCGCTGACGCTTTTGCCATTTACGCTTCCCTCCTTTAATATTAAAAAAGAGCTGATTTTGAAATCAACTCTCTGTTCCTAAATCAATTGGGTAAACAACTTGGCGTCCATACTTGGGTGACATCACAAAGGCGGTTGCACCAGCACGTCCGCCCATAACCTTTGCTCTGCGCGTACTTATCCATGCCGCACAGAGACGGCACTCGAATAATTACAGAATTTCCATCACTGGTATATCCAGATGGGAATTCCTGCTCTTTATGCAAATGACCACAAACAAAATAATCTACACGCTCGCCATATAGGTTCACCGTATTTCGAGCAATCTGGTCGATACTCTTCTCTCCATCACCATGAAGCAGCACAAAGTTATATCCGCAAATGGTGATCTTGGACATTTGCCCGCAATCGCGCATCACGATCACGTTGTCATTGTCCTTGAGCCGTTCATCTAAAAACCAGAAGACGATCTGCTCCAGATTCTCATCCGGGAACTCACGCGCTTTTGATTTGAAAGGACGAACTTCAGAATGGTTGCCCGTTACACCCATAACACCAACCGTGGCATAACCAGATAACTGATTGATCCATCTCGATAAGTACTCAGAAAGGTGAATGACAGATTCAACCAATCCATATTCCAATTTCATCAGTTGGCTCTGTCGAAGCATTCCGTCCACCAAATCTCCAACAAAGAAAAGGTTTACCACATCAACTTCTTCGCGCTTAACAATCCAGACAATATCATCAAGAAGTTTTTGCATACGAGCTTCAAAAACTTCACTGTTGTAGCGGTTCAGGCATTCTCCATATAAACCGCGAACGTCAATGTCCGCTCCGTAATGAAAGTCGCCCATGGCAACTACAAGCTCTCGTGCTCTATGCTCCTTGTCTTGCGGCATCGGCTGAATTTCGATTTCCGGCAAACTGGGCAACTGCTGTACCGCCTGCTGCACTGTCTCGCGCAATAACTGGCTCCGCGATTCGGAGCGATAAGCGGCGTTCAGCTTATTTCCCAAGTCCCGCATCTTCTGGCGTTCCATGTACTCGGTGCCAGACTCATCGGAGTTACCGCAGAAAGACATTCCAGCATCGCTTGCCAGCTTTACGCCAACTCCGGCCTTCCGAAGTGTTTCCGCATTTACCGTCAGATCAAACTCCTCACAGATTTCTGCCCAGTCTTTATCGGACGCACCGTTCTTTTTGTCAATCATTTCGCCTACTAGATTTCGTTTCGCTTCTGATGGAAGCTCGTCAATCGTATAACCCATCCTGTCACATCCTTCGTCGCCTTATCAACTGGTGCCAGCGGTCGGACTTGAACCGACAAATCAACGGGTTAGATCCGTTTGCATATGCCATTCTGCTACACTGGCAAATTGGAGCCGGACACGGGACTCGAACCCGCAACCTGCTGATTACAAGTCAGCTGCTCTACCATTGAGCTAATCCGGCACATGGCGTACTTGATATTTGGTGACGAAGACAAGTACACGAACTACTCCGGGAGACTGCGGGCGATCAACTCCGCTTGCTGGTTTTACAGCCAAGGTGGCTTCCTTCACCTCTCTGGTGCGGACGAAGAGACTTGAACTCTTACGAGATAACCCACCAGATCCTAAGTCTGGCGCGTCTGCCATTCCGCCACGCCCGCACAATTTTTATAATGGCAGGGCCTAAAGGATTCGAACCTTTATCTTCTCGTTTTGGAGACGAGTGTTTTACCAGTTATACTAAAACCCTATATTGGCGGTTTGGGTATTTCGGAGGTGCCGCCAATTTCACCATCCGAACGTAAGCAAGGATTGTCACGACAATCCCAGAAACCTTTTCTACAACTAGTAGATAGGCAATGGTGCGCCATCTGAGGTTCGAACTCAGGACTCCGTGATTAAAAGTCACGTGCTCATACCGACTGAGCTAATGGCGCATAAATGGCTGGTTGCCCCTCCCACCAACCAATATCCTGATCTCCATGGGACACATCACCCAATCAGGCACCCACATTGGTGTTAGTTCAAAATGATTTTTTCTTTCTGCGATTGCTCTGCATAATCCTGAAACATGATATTACCGGCGAGTAATTCGTCATAGCTGATACAAGAAGTGCAGCCGTTCCGAACCATCAGGGACTGTTCCTGAACACCGGGCATCACAACAAGCAGAATCGGCTTTTCTTTTGCAAAGGCATAGCCGGCTTCCCAAGCAGTACCGCAAGTTCCATTCCTGCCAAAGTCAAACACGACCACTGTATCAGATTGGTCGATTGCAAGAACATCTTCGGTAAACACGCATCGCGCCCATTCGCTCTGCGGCATGTTCCATGCGTTGGGAATCTTTAGCTTTCTAGGATTGTAGATGTTTGCCTGACGACCGAGCTTGTCCTGAACATATTTTTCAAGAACCAAGATGGCGTCGTCAATTTGACCGCGCTTGCTGCACGACAGTCCGACAACCGGCGCGGCAATATAAAAATCAAACATAAACCCTCCTGATAAAACAAAATGGTGGGAGAGGAAGGACTCGAACCTTCGGCGTTTCAGTCGTGGGGGATTTACAGTCCCTTGCCTTCGCCACTGGGCTACTCTCCCATAATGGTACTCCATCCCGGTAACGATCCGGGTAGTCCTGCGTGAGAGGCAGGCGGCTCAACCTTTTGCCTTATGGAGCATAAAATTGTAGTCTGTCCATGTATAGCCGTCTATCACATCGCCTCGTTTAATGACGGTCGCAGGATCAGATGTCCCGCACTGGCCGAGTCACGCAGCAAGCTCGCTTCTAAAAGGCACTCGACTAATTCTCCGCTTGCCCGGATGCCGGCGTCACCATCGCCGGAGGGGACAGACTCAATTTGGTACTCCGTGAGGGAATCGAACCCTCGACAGCAGCTTGAAAGGCTGCCCGCTTGGCCACTTGCGTAACGGAGCATAATGGCGGTCTATCCGGGAGTTGAACCCGGCTCTTAGCCGTGACAGGGCTACATCCTTACCGATGAACGAATAGACCATAATTGGTGGGACAGAAGAGATTCGAACTCTTAGTCGGACGGGTTTGAGCCGTCTGCGTCTGCCGTTGCACCACTGTCCCAATGGTGGAGGCACCGGGAATCGAACCCGGATTTACGGCTTGCAAAGCCGTCACACGAACCATTATGTTATGCCCCCAATCGGGGTATGGTGGGCTATGCAGGGATTGAACCTACGCGCAGCCGTTTATGAGACGGCAGCTCTACCACTGAGCTAATAGCCCATAAAATCCGGAGCGGATGAACCGCTCCAGAAAGAATTACTCAATACTTCCAATGTCTACGATGGGAGTGCTGCCGCCGGAAACCTTCGGCACAGAACCGTCCCACTTTTCGCACTTGATCTTCTCAATCAACTCAGGGGTAAGCGAAGCGGCGATCTTCTTGTTCGCGTCGGCTTCCGCTTCTGCCGCAATACGCAATGCTTCAGCGTCCGCCTGCGCAGCAATCAGCTTTTTATCCGCCTCAATCTGAGCAACTTCCTTGTCTCGTTCTGCGTTGATTTGCGCAATGTTCCGATCCTTCTCCGCTTTGATACGGTCGGTTTCCGCCTCGATCTCCGCCAGCTCTTTATCCTGCTGAGCATTGACCTTCTTCTGAATAGCCGCGGCGGTTTCCTCATCCACAGAAATATCCGTAAAGTTTACCGTATCAATGATGATGCCATACTTGTCAAACTTCTCTCGCAGATAAACGTCCAGCTCCGCATTGATGGCAGTACGCTTGTCGCCAAAGATGTCTGTCACCGGGTAGTTCGCAGAAACTTCCTGCGTCCATGCAATAATCTTCGGCTTGATGAAGGTTTCCTTGATCTGCTCACCGCTCTTGCCCTTGAACTGAACAAAGGTATCGGACACTCGGTCGGCGTCGAAACGATAAGAGAACTCAAGGTTCACACGAACCGTCTTGCCATCCGATGTCGGAATCACAAAGCTCTCATCCTTGGGAGAATCGCCCTTAGAGTCAGTGGTCAGATAGCTCTGCTCAATGCCGATAGAATAGAGCGTCACATTCTTCGTCGGTGAGATCACATGCCAGCCTTGTGAAAGCGTATCGCCTTCAATACCGCCGTTCATGTTGTACACCACACCGACATAGCCGGCGGGAACACGTTCCGTGCAGAAACCAACGCACACCAGAATGACGACCATCACAACGCCCAGAACAATAGCACCTACAGCACCTTTTCTCATACTTCCTTCTGCTCTCCTTCGTCCTTGTCTTCTTCTAGGATTTTTCCTTTTGCGTCACGATAAATCCGGCGGAAGAGAGAGCCAATGGGTTTGAACAGAGATGAGGCACAAAACCAAATACCAACCGCACCCACAATGACCAAGAAATAAAACACTGGCATACAATCTTCCTCCTGTTTATCACACGCATGGCTGGCCGGGTGGGACTTGAACCCACGCCCCTCCGCTTAACGGGCGGACGCTCTAACCAACTGAGCTACCGGTCAATATAAAAGGGAAAGCCTGAGACTTACTTGAGCTCTCCATGCTCTCTTCTCCTGTCGTTGGAAACAGCCAGTCACACACCGGGTTAGGGTGTAGAGAGCAACCACACTGGTTTTGAGAAAGCCAGCAAAATCTTGCAATGGAGTATTATAGATTTTCTTTCAGCACATCGCTCCTTGCGGGATGCAGAGCTTGCGGGCTCTTACGGTTGCACCTACTTGTACTTTCTTACATGTCGCCTTGCGAGCTTCATGCACGTTCATATTCCAGAACGATAAGTGGTTTGTTTCTCCAAAGCCACATACACTTTTGCTTCTTCATTTCTTACAGCATTAGAAATTTATGATGCTTTTTGAAAGCTAAGTGTATGTTCTGGATGACGGGGTATGTGTTTGACCATTCGTGCCTTTTGAACACGACCCAGCCGCCGCCACCCTGCGCGTCTTGCTATCGACGCCCTTCCTGTGCGACACCTTTCTTTCGATATGAGATGCCCGTCCACAAGATCCGTACAGCACTCACTCTTGCGAAGCTCGCACCATACGTCGGTTCATGCATTCCACTCATTTCTGAGATTAGGTTTCTAGCGCTTTTCCCATAGCGCCCATCCGGCCATAGTCATCAGCAGTTGCCCTTTGACCGCAGGCAGGATGTATGCAGATACCGGTTTTCCGTTGCAGTGTCTAAGACACTCGCACAAGGTACAACCCTTGTACTTTATACGTATCACTACGCTTATCTAAGGAGCCGAAACCACCCCGTCCCTTGTTTCATTTCAGGCTGAAGCAGGGAATAAAAGAACCATGGTGGCAGACTTGGGAGTCGAACCCAATCCTCAAGGAGCATGAATCCCGCGACTTAACCGCTTGTCCTGTCTGCTATATGGAAGTGGCGTATGCCACATCCTGATGAGGAGAAATAACACGATGAAGATTATCCTGAATCTGTCGGATTGAAAGTATCAAATCCATCGGATTCGTCTGGTCGAAAACGTCGGACTCGAACCGCTACCTCTGCTCCCAAAGCAGATGTGTTACCATTACACTACGTTCTCGATGAGCGGGGAGATTCGGCTCATACCAAATCAAACACCCTTCTCTTCAGCGCTTCCATATTGCCGTCAGCCTCATAAAGACTGGCGATGCGCACAGCACTGAAGAACATTCGTACCAACTTGAGAAACATGATCTTCAACCTTTTTTTGTATTTGCGTGGCCTTGAATGCCACACGATGGAGTGCGATGCGGGGATCGAACCCGTGACGCCAGTTTGGAAGACTGGAATGTTACCGCTACACCAATCGCACATATAGTGACCGGCTACTTCGCAAAACCGGTCGGGCATACGCTTCTCACCTGAATGGCTGCATCTCTTGCCTTATCAGTTCACATACACGTATTATTGCCACTTTTATTTCAAGATGCATTCCGCGAAGTTTTTGTGGCTACCGAGGCTGGAGTTGAACCAGCGATGCGGGAGTCAAAGTCCCGTGCCTTACCGTTTGGCGACTCGGCAATTCAAGATCAAAGATAATGCCTTTCTCATTCGCCCCAAGAGCGCGAGCTTTCACCAAGCCGTCTTGCCACGCATGGCAGACCTGTCGCCGCTATGACAGCCTTATCGGCACCGGAGGGCTCTGGCGGAGACGGTGTGATTCGAACACACGGTAGAGAATTTCCCTACGACGGTTTAGCAAACCGCTGCCATAAACCACTCGGCCACGTCTCCAGAAACGGAGTGCAGTTTTTCAGCTCTTAATGTCTGTTGCCCTGCACCGTGGCGTCCTCTCATTATGGACTTATCGGCGTTGCTCTCCGTCGTGTCGCAATTGCTATCGGTTTGTGTTCCGTCCGGCTCTGCGCTTTTAAGCGCAACCACGGAAGGGAGCGACCCTGCACATTGAGGGGAAACGGGTTTCGAACACCCCTCTAAACCCAGGGTTCCGGACACCTGGTAAATCATTGTCACCCGTTATTTTTTATAGACCAGCCGCCCGGACTTGAACCGGGGTCGCACGCTGTACAGCCGTGTGCAGCCACCTGACCAGCTGGATCATGGTGCCGACAGCGGGACTTGAACCCGCACGGGATAACCCATGGGATTTTAAGTCCCAAACGTCTGCCAATTCCGTCATGTCGGCATAGTGCTTGTTCTCGGACAGCGGCAGCTCCTGTCCCGTACCCGAAGGCCAAGCAAAGCCTGCATCTTTAGCAGTTCTACCTTGAGGGAAAGATGCTGAAATCGGATCGTGCCGGATTCGAACCGACGCCCTTCGGTTGCGCTGACCGACGCTCTGACCAGCTGAGCTAACCACCCGAAATCAGCTATTGACTTGAAGAGTCCCTCTTGCTCTTCGCACGGTACGTTCTTTGGCGGGGCAGGTAGGATTTGAACCCACGGACGGTTGCCCGTCAAGAGTTTTCAAGACTCCCGCCTTAAGCCACTCGGCCACTGCCCCAGAGGAATCCATACGAGGATTCCGAAAATCATTGACACTCGATAGCGTCATCAGGAATGCGCTCAAGCTCAGCGTCATAGAACTGAATAGATCCAGACGCAGCTACCGCGCAATAAACTGTGTCCATGTCGTAAAGTTCGCCAGCCTTCGTTTTCTTGGGACTGTATTTGTCATACCGCTCAGGAATGATCCTGTATCGGTTTCCAAGAAACGAGAAAGCGTTCTCTGTATCCACAACCGCAGAGACGAGCTCCTTAACGCCGTTGTCGCGGCGGATGCTCATGCTCCGGTCTAGTTTTGTTCGGCTCGCTTTTTTCTTTCGCGGCTTCACGCCGTATCTTTTTTCAGCCTTGTTGTCCGCATGCTCCATCATACCGCGAAAGCAATCATCTTCTGCTTTCTTCAGCATATCATTTCTGTTCACATGTACGTCGCTATACACAGCGTCCTCCACAAAGGATGGGCAAGACGATACAGGAATTTCTCGCTTCCCATTCATAATCTGTTTGTAGTCGGTCACTATATCGTCAGCACTGCCCATGATTAAAAAGTATCCCAAGCTGGAAAGGAACATCTTGACTTTATTCTCAGGAGAATACGGATTGGTACTTGTAGCACCTACCCAATTCTTCTCACAATACCAAGCCCATTCGTCCAGAAGGTCTTTGACAATCTGAATGCGTTCATCCAGACAAGACGCCTTCACCTTCTTCACTGTGCCATTGGGCTGGAGGATGTTATATCCTGTTGCCAATACGCTATCCCTTCCCTCAGTATATATTAAACAAGATCACTTTTTGAAATCAAAGGCTATATGGAACTGCGCTTCTTGAAAACCGCTTGCATGGTCTGGAAACCGCAGTAGGCAGTGCATAGTAGTCAGCGCTGCAGCACAGGCCCCAGTCGCCGTTTGGGCCAATGAAGTATTCGCAGTTTCCGCAGATATTCTTGCCGTTCAAGTCGGCGTTATAGAAAGCACAGCCTCCAGCGCTTTTGCTTGGCAGACACATCGCTGCGGTCAGTTGACACCATTGCCCTTTAGCATATTTACAACCCTCACACATCCTGCCAGAACTCCTCTCGCGGATCTCCAAGCACGCCCGGATTGTCGTGGAAGAACTCGAAGAAGTTTGCCTCATCCGATTTGTCGTCACAGAACAATTCCAGATCGTTGTTGCAGTTCTGAATCAGAAGCGCCAATGCGACGTACCGCGAGATAAATGACTTCAGGTTGAAGCGGCTCCCGTCAGAGCCAACAAGCCAAACGGTTCCATGACTCTTTTGAACCGCACGTTCGAATGCAGAAACCTCGACATCGCTTTTCAATCTCATTTCTTCCAGACTCCTTGTCCACGTAGGAGTATTTCGTGCCAGAATCGTTTGATGACAGCAGGGTGGATAAAATCCTCATCTGCATCTCACGAAGCGATTCTGGCTCAAAATTCACAGACAGTACTGAGGGTTCTCATTTGCTGGCAGTTCTCCGTGCCAATATGCCCACTGATCGTTGTACTCCCGGACGATCTTCTGGACTGCACGGCGGTAGTAGCCTCCATAGGCTTGGCGTGTGCCGCCGAAGGATTCAGACAGATCGACAATCGAATACCCTTCCATCAGCTTTTCAACTACGAAACGTTCGCTTGGCGATAACTTCGTAATTGCAAGCAGACGGTCGAAATCAATGTACATGCAAACGATGTCCTCAATCAAGGGAGCAACATCGGCTGCATCAATGATGCTCCCGGAGGTTTCACGAATAGGCGCGAGCTTCGCCCTCTGTTCGATCTACGTCTTAACGACTACCTCATCGCTCAGTGGAGCGTATGCAAAATTGATACTGCCTTTCGTCACTCCCATCACCTCACTTTGTTTTGCGTGAGGCCATCGAAGCCTTCAGCTCTTTGTACTGGGCATCAGCATCTTCCAGCGCAGCCTGCAGAGATTCGATGTCACGGCGCAGCATGTCCAGTTCCTTCTCGGCTTCCTCGGCACGGCGCATGCTCTCAAGAATACCGGAGACGTGGTTGAACAGCAGATTGGAAAGCCGCGTCCTCGCTCCGGGAATACCGTTGCCGCGACGCTCTGCGTCATGAAGTGCCTCCAGCGCATTGGAGATGTCATTATACAATCCGCTCATGCGCAGCACCTCATTTGAAAATACCCTTCAGCGTATCGTCGATCAGCGTATTCGCCAGATTCTTGAGCAGATTGTCAGCAATCAAGGTTCGATCTACATCCATGGCCTTGCCAACCGCATCGCCAATAGCATACGCCAGCGCATAGGTCACTTCTGCCAGAGCCTGTGCGTCGCTCACATCAGTCGGGAAGATGACATGTGCATCAGAGCCTTCGTCGTTCTCGGTGTACGCCACCGTGATGAGATTGGTTTTCTTCTCTTCGACGGGCTTCTTAACGGGAGCTTCCTTCTTCGGCTCGGCAGGTTTCTCTTCCGTCTTGCCGACCTCGTTGGCAACGGCATCGCACATGCCTTTCAGGATCGCGGCCATCGCCTCGTCACAGTTCATTCCACGGGTCAGCGCATCAAACATCGTCATGATTTCAAATCCTCCAGTCGTTTAATAGAGTAATAATTAAATACAATATATAGAGTTTACTTTATATTGTTAACTCGATATATTATATTTGTTTATTTACATACTTAAATCAATAGACAAATAAACATTTAATCAATGTATTGTACAAGTTACTTTAAGTATTTAGTATGTATTGAAACCTTACTCACATAAATA
>ERZ780149.416-NODE-416-length-56422-cov-26.010148_pt1 | contig 56422 bp, 28 predicted proteins | sample MGYA00511367_ERZ780149 | MGnify/ENA primary metagenome ERZ780149 (study PRJEB29588, sample SAMEA2153852) | human gut metagenome | biome: human gut; feature: human-associated habitat; material: faeces | place: Denmark | collected 2008/2010 ... | reverse complement strand
CAGAGGGGGAACGGAATAGGGGAAACACCGTGAGGAAGGGGGAAAGTTGCATTTATAAATGTTTTGCGCAATCACTTGTTAAAACAACTAAAACAATACGATAAACTGTCAATTGGTGCAATATGGCTTATGAAGAAAAGTTTATGATACGTGCAATCGAGCTTGCCGAAGAAAGCGCAAGTCACGACGAAGTTCCCGTAGGGGCAGTGGTTGTCAAAGACGGTGAGATAATTGCCGAGGGCATGAATTTCAAAGAGAGAAAAAACAACGCGATTTGCCACGCCGAGATTGTCGCGCTTTCCAAGGCGACGGAAGCGGTAGAAAATTGGTGGCTTGAAGATTGCGACGTTTACGTTACGCTCGAACCTTGTTCTATGTGTGCGGGTGCAATGATAAATTCTCGTATCCGCGCCTTATACTTTGGTGCGTACGATGAGAAGGCGGGTGCTTGCGGTTCAAAAATCAATTTGTTTGAAAAAAGCCTTTTCAACCATACCGTACTCGTAAGTGGCGGCCACCTCAAAGAGGAATGTTCTGCTTTACTGTCTTCTTTTTTCAAACAAAAGCGGAAACAATTATAAACATACAAAGTTTGCGTCGGAACTCCCCTAAATGCAATTACCCCCTCTTTCCGGACACGCCGGCATTTCTCCCACCACTCGTATAAGGACAATTCTCTACAAAATTATCCGTCGCTCGTGGGGGCGACATTCGGCACTCACATAGATGGGGGCATTTCTTTTATTATGCCACTCGTTCACCAACGAAAAGAACAACACTCGTTGGTTCACTTGTACTACACACAAGGCTCCCACACACAAAAGGCAAGCGAACGATAATGTGATATATAAGATGAAACTGCAGTCTTTTGTGTGAAGGGAAAAAGGAACACCAAGGCAAAAAGCAAACAATTGGCACAAGTGACAATTGTGGCTAAAAGCCTTGTGTGTGACGCAAGTTCGGCGCTCAACCGCTCGTCGCCTTGCGACTCGAACTCCGTCTTCGAAGGTGTATATATCGTTTACATAAAAGAAAATCGAGCCACAAAGGCTCGATTTCCTTTTCAAAGAGAGAATAATAAAGGGGTTGACGTTATGTACTCACGCGCTTGCGTTGCAAGCGAGGCGTGAGTGTCGGGCGACTTGCGAGTAGTTGCTATCGATTGAGAGCGTTTTTATTGCGGAATTTCGTCCGTATCGAGTATTTCGACTATTTCCGTACTTGTGAGTGCGGTGTCGAAAGCGTCCTTGGGTATGCCGAGGAGGCAACCCGCAATTGACGTCACGAGCGATACGATGGTTGCAATGATGATAACGATGATTTTTTTCTTTTTCTTATCCATAACAGTCTCCCTTTGATTTGATTGCCATCGCGAGAGTCTTATTATGCCCGACGCCGTAAATATAGCATTTTCACCGCCACGATTGCAAAAAATTATGTCGCGCTTTTGCAAGCATTTTTCAAAAAAAGAATATAGTATGGTATGGATAAGTACAATATTGTTTTTGTGGAAAATCAATGGTCGCAAGAGACTATGCTGGGTAGGCGCGTGGGAGATTATGCCATAAGGGAGTTCGCAGATTTCAACGCGCCCGATTGCCGAATTGCCAAAATCGGTGCATACAAGGAAGACGTCGCGCTTTTGGAGGGTTATATCAACGTTGTACTGACGCTTGATATGCCACTCGTCAAAAAAGGTGATATTTTTGCGCTCGTAAGGCGTATGCGCGCGGAGAATATCGATTGCGTCGGGCTTGGAAAAAACAATCCGATAGCCAAAATTTGCATAGGCAAAAGTGCAAATAAGGGCGTTTTTTCGTCGGATAAGGCTTTTTTTCAGATTGATGATGCAAAATCTTATAATGTGGTGTATAATTTGCTCAAAGACGCAATTCTCGACGATTTTTTGTCGAGAGGGGTGCGGATTTTGGACAAAAATACCACTTTTATCGACGATACCGTCAATATCGAAAGCGGTGTGGTGATATTGCCTTACACGCGTATCGAGGGTGAAAGCGTTCTTATGAACGGCGCAAAAGTCGCAGGTTCGTATATCAAAGACAGCGTGATTGACGGCGCAAGCGTGGAATACTCCTATCTTGCGTGCTCACACGTGCACGCGCGCGCGACTGTCGGGCCTTTTGCAAGACTTCGCGGCGCGACTATCGGCAACGATTGCAGAGTGGGTGATTTTGTCGAAGTCAAAGCCTCCACTTTGCGAGAGGGCGTCAAAGCCTCGCACCTCACTTATATAGGAGACGCAGACGTCGGAGAGCGCACCAACGTCGGTTGCGGAAGCGTATTTTGCAATTATGACGGCGTAGACAAGCACAAAACCACCGTCGGTTGCAATTGCTTTATCGGCGCAAACACCAATCTCATTGCACCCGTGGTCGTGGGAGACAACGCCTTTATCGCGGCGGGCACGACAGTTACGCGCGATATAGAGGACGGCTCTTTCACGATAGGAAGAGTGCGGCAGGACACCAAAATCAAAAAGTAATCATCACGAGAGGACAAAAGATATGATACTCGTCGTAGGACTGGGCAACCCCGGTATGAAGTACAAAAACACCTATCACAACGTAGGCTTTATGGCAATCGACGCTTTGGCAAAAAGGCTCAAAGTGAAGTTTGACAAAACCGAGTGTGGCGCGCGCACTTGCAAGGGCAATTACAAGGGCGTCGAGTTCGTGTTTGCCAAGCCCGAAACTTATATGAATTTGAGCGGTGAGGCTGTCAAAAAGCTTGTCGCAAGATACGACGTTGACGTAGAGCGCGAGCTTATCGTGTGTTACGACGACGTTGATTTGCCGATAGGGAAATTGCGCATAAGGGAGGAAGGAAGCGCGGGCACGCACAACGGCATGCGCAACATTGTCAAAGAGCTTTACACGCAAGATTTCAAACGTGTGCGCATAGGCACAAAAACGGAGCAACTCGCACAAAAAGAGGTTGAGCTTGTCGATTTTGTGCTTTCAAAGGTCGATTTTGACAATAAACAAATTTTGCAAGGCGCAATAGACAAGGCGGACGACGCCATTTTGGCACTTATGGAAGGGCTTGATATACAACGAGTGCAAGAGATTGCAAACAAGAGATAAAGTGGATACACCAAAGGCATTACAACTTATAAATCTCGGCGAAAAATTGTCGTTTTTGAACGGCATCGGCGCAAAAAGACTATCCGACGACAAATTGTCGGCGGTTTCCGTATTGCGCGTTTGCGAGGGAGCAAAGATACATATAATTTCGCAACTTCCCGTGCGTAGGCTTGTAGTTACCGCGGATAGTCTCGGCGCAAAATCGCTTGCGAGAAAATTGCAAAGTTGGGGCGTAAAAACGTCCTATTTGCCCTATCGCGACGACGTGCTTTTGCCGAGGAAAACTTTCTCCGCACAAAGCGTGAGGGAGAGAGTGAACACTCTTTGTGACGTTGCGTTTGACGATACGCAAATAATCGTTACGTCAGCGGATTCGCTGTTGCAGTTTTTCCCTACAAGAAGTCTTGTCAAACGGTTTTCCGTTTGCGTAAAAAAGGAAGACATCATATCTCCGCAAACACTTGCCGACAAATTGACGGTGGCGGGATACAAACGCCAAGCGATGATTGCCGATGTCGGGGACTTTGCCGTAAGAGGCGATATAGTAGACGTTTTCGGCATAGACGGCGTTGCACATAGAATCAATTTTTTTGACGAACTTGTCGAAGATATCAAGGTGCTCGACGTAGAGAGTATGCTTGCCTCAAACGAAGTGCAAACCGTGCGTTTTGCGCCCGTGAGCGATATATTGCTTGACGAAAAGGGTTACGAAAGCGCAATCGAGCAACTTTCTTTGCATCAAGACAACAAGTTTGCGGTGGAAGTCAAAGAGGGATTGAGCGTAGGCGCGTGCGAGCCGTCGTGCGTGTGGGCGTTGCCGTTTATGAAAGACTATACCACGCCTCTTTTGCAATTCTTTGATGACGACAAGCCTACGCTCGTAGTATTCGACGAGCCGAAAGTGGTGTTTGACAAACTGCAAATTCTCGCAAAAGAATTTGACGGTCGTATAAAGAATCTTCTCGAAGGCGGAGAGATTTTGAGCACGCACAAGGATGTAAGCGTGCCTATCAACGAAATCAAGCGTGAACTCGTTTTCTTGCGCAAGATGAGTTTCTCATCGCTTTCGCTCAACAATCAACTTTTCGATCCAAAATATATAATCGAACCCAAAACCAAGCCCGTAACCAAGTATTATCTCGATCCGCAGACCATCGTGCAAGACATCAAGACGTTCTCGCTCAACGGTACGAAGGTTATTATGGCGTGTTCGAGCAAGGAGAGAGCAAAGACGGTAATCGACAGTCTGCGCGAATACGACGTGTTTGCCACGTACAGCGAGGACGGCAACGACGACGGAGGAGTGCTTGCAACGCCTCTTTGCGTGGAGACGGGCGTTATATATCCCGCGTCCAAAGTGTGTCTTATAGGCGTCGGCGAGTGCATAGGCAAGCATAGGGGAGAGGATATAAGCGTCAGAGGCAAGGAGCAAGCCCTTGCGCCCAAAGCGGGTGATTACGTCGTGCATAGAATACACGGCGTCGGTCTTTGCGAGGGGACGGCTATACTCAAAACGGGTGATTTTGAAAAAGAGTACATAGTGCTCAAATACAAGGACGGAGACACGCTTTACGTTGCCACCGACCAGATGAACAACCTTCAAAAATTCGTCGGTGAGGAGCACCCCGCTCTCAACAAACTCGGCGGAAAAGAGTTTGAAAGAGAAAAGGAAAAAGTACGCAAATCCGTACGAAAACTTGCAATAAATCTCGTTGAACTTTATGCCAAGCGTGAAAAACAGCGCGGATTCAAATACAGTGAAGACACCGTATGGCAAAAGGAGTTCGAGGACAACTTCGAGTATGAGGAAACGCCCGACCAACTTAAAGCAATCGGTGAGATTAAGCAAGATATGGAAAGCGGTCGCGTTATGGACAGGCTTTTGGTGGGAGACGTGGGCTTCGGCAAGACGGAAGTCGCGTTTAGAGCGATGTTCAAGACGGTGCTCGACGGCAAACAAGCAGTGCTTCTTGCGCCTACCACTATTCTTGCAAGACAGCATTACGAAAATCTTGTCAAGAGGCTCGAACCGTTTGGCATAAAGTGCGGTCTTTTGACGAGATTGCAAACGTCCAAGGACAACGCCACCTTGCTTGCCGAGCTCAAAGACGGCACCATGCATATGGTCATTGCCACGCACAAAGTGCTTGCCAAAGACGTGGAATTTCACGATTTGGGCTTGCTCGTGCTTGACGAAGAGCAACGTTTCGGCGTAGAACACAAGGAAAAACTCAAAGAGAGATATCCGCTTGTCAACGTCCTTACGCTCTCGGCAACGCCCATTCCGCGCACGCTCAATATGTCGTTAACGGGCGTGAGAGACATCTCTATGCTGGAAACCGCGCCTCACGGCAGACTTCCCGTGCAAACGTACGTCGTATCGTATAGCGATTCGCTTTGCGTCGACGCAATCACGAGAGAACTTGCTCGCGGAGGTCAAACTTTGATACTTCTCAACAAAGTCGAGCAACTCGACCCGTTTGCAAGTAAAATCCGCTCGCTTTGCCCTGAGGCAAGAGTTATCACGGCGCACGGACAAATGCTTGCGGGACAATTGGAAGAACGTATGAGCGCGTTTTACGACAAGGAATTTGACGTGCTCGTGGCAACCACGATTATAGAAAACGGCATAGATTTGCCTGACGCCAACACACTTATCGTCATAGACAGCGGTCGTTTCGGACTGTCGCAACTCTACCAATTGAGGGGTAGAGTGGGAAGGCGAGGAGCGCTTGCGCACGCATATTTCACTCTTCCCGAAAACGGCACGCTCACCGATACCGCGCAAAAGAGGCTGGACTCCTTGCTCGAAAACACGGATATAGGCAGCGGATTCCGCATTGCGCTTGCCGATTTGTCAATCCGCGGAGCAGGCAATCTTCTCGGCGCGGAGCAAAGCGGACATATCGAAAAGGTCGGCTACGAGATGTATCTCGAACTTCTCGACGAGGCAATCCAAGAGGTCAAGACGGGCGTGGTGAAGAAAGAAAACAAGGACGTCGAGATGAAAGTAGACGCGGCGGCGTTTATAAGCGACGATTATATAAGCGGACGCGACAAACTGCGCGTGTACAAGCAAATATCCAAGGTCGCAAGCGTGCAAGCGCGCGACGCTCTCATCAAAGAACTCGGAGAAATTTACGGACCTGTGGATTTACCGCTTGAAAACCTTATCAACATTGCGCTCCTCAAAAACCTTGCGTCCAACTATGACGCTTCGAGGGTGATAATCAACCGCAACGGCGCAGGTGTCAACTTCTACGACGCGGATATTTTCAAGAACGAAAGTCTTATGCGCGCGGTTGCCGAAAACAGCGGAAGCGTGGTGCTGACGACTACGATACCGCCGTCTATGATATTTGAGGTGAACAAACTCACCGCGGAGCAAAAACTCAAAAAACTCATCGATTTCTTTTCAAATATCCAATAAGAAAAGAGTTGCTTGTTTTTTTAAAAAACAGAGAATATGATTTGCCGGGCATAAACTGTTTGAATTACCGATAAATTAACAAAAAGCGTGCTTAATACACGCTTTTTGCATAGTTAAAATGTTTTTATTTGCAATATGCGACTTTGAGACGAAACGGCATTTTGCGCAATCATACTATTCTCATAGCGGTGATATTTGCGCCCGTGAGATTTACGCTTTCACCCGATGTGTTGTATATCGAAATCGTAGTGCCGTCCGCCGTTGCGTTGTAGAGTATGGTCTTTGACAAGTTTGCCGAGTTCGTCGAGGAAGCGTTTGCGGATATAATCTCGTTTGCAATCGCAGTCCCGCCCGCATACAGTTGCACGGAGAGATTGCCGTCTGTCGTTCTCTCTCCCGTCGCACCGTAGGTGATGAGATACGTGCCTGTCGGCAATACGAGTGCGTTGTCGGTGAGTGCCATAGTGGTAGTCGGTGTGGTGACGGAGTTGGCAAGCGGAATTATTACTCCCGATCCCACCGTTTGAGTTCCGCCGTAAGCGTAGAGTGCGTCTTGAAGCGCGCTTGTTCCCGCCGGTCCTTGGGGACCGGTTGCACCTTGCGGTCCTTGCGGACCCGTTGCACCCGTCGCGCCCGTTGCGCCGGTTGCACCTTGAGGGCCTTGCGGACCCGTTGCGCCCGTGGCACCTGTAGCACCGGTTGCACCCGTCGGACCTACAGGACCTTGTGCGCCCATCGGCCCCATCGGTCCCATCGGACCTACAGGACCTTGCGGGCCGATAGGACCTCTGATATATTCGATCGTATTTGCGCCCGAGCATCCGCACGGACGTAGATTGTTGTTGCAGCAAGAGTTTCCAAACCAATTGAAAAGCATAGTATTTTACCTCCTTTTTATGTAAATACGGATTTTGTCGAAAACTGCGCAGAGCGGGGTAAAATATATATGTAACGAGGATTTGACCGTCCATATATCGTATGTGCAAAAATTTTTTTGCGTGAATACGTAACCCAAATCGCATTCGTTCGTATATTACGTGTAAAACATGGCACGAAAGTGCAACGAGGATATCGTTATGAAAGAGAGATTCAAACAATTTTTGGAAGAGCATTTCAGAAAAATCGCACCTACTAAAGCTGCGATGGAATACCGCAAGACGTTGCTTGTCGAGCTTCTTGACAGAGAACAAGAATTGCGCATCAAGGGAGTAACCGACGACGAACTTATCTACAATATGGCAGTTTCCGAACTCGGTGACATAGATCAAACGCTTGCGGAATTTGAAAACAGACAAATCAAAAGCGGCGTCGTCAAACGCAAAGCAAGCGCGGTTGGAATCAGTGCGATGGCAATCGTCGCGCTTTTGACGGTGGTGTATCTCATCGTCGGCGGTGTTGCAAAAATATGGCATCCCACTTGGCTTATTGTCGTCGGCGGTGCTTTTGCGGGCGTGGGAGTGTTGCTCGGATATGTTGCGCTCAAATTTGCACAAAAACGCAAATACGTCGTCACGAGAATTTGCGTCGCAATATGCGAAGTGCTACTGTCCGTATTCGTGTTTTTGGTGCTTGAACTCGTGCTTGAACCCGTATTGCATTTTGAAGGGGCTTGGATGACATTCCTTGCAATGGTTATGTTGCTTTTCGGCACGGACACTTCTATTGCGTTTGCAACCAAGAGCAAAGCAAGATGGTTCGAGCTTCCCGTGTTCATTGAGATTTTCGGTGTAATGCTCTACGTTATGCTCGGCATACTCGTGCAAGGTTTTTGGCACCCGGGTTGGCTTCTTTGTCTTGCGGGCGCCTGCTGCGCACTCGTGCAAGTCATCGTCGTAGTCGTCAAAAAAACCAAGAAAAACAACGCCGAAGAGAAGGCGCAGCTTGCCGATAAGAACGAAAAACAAAACGAAGCGTATTGGACGGAATGGGACGATTAACTTGTCGTTTTGACTATATAAAAGTCGTTTTATGCAAATAGAGGAATTGTTATGGCAAACACTATAAAGGCTGAAATGTGGGATAGAATGCAGTTTCTTTTCCGCAACTATTACGATAGAATGGTTCACGCGAAATTCTCATACAAGGGAAGTTTTGATATGACCACACTCAAAAACGCCGTGCTATATATGGTTGAAAAAGCACCCGTGCTCCACTCCTCTTTCAACACCACGGTGGTTGAACCGTATTGGAAGAAAGAGAAGTACACGATAGACGATATCGTCTCCTACGAGCGCGTCGAGAACGCCGACGAAGTGGCGGACAAGTGGCTTTGCGAAGTTATCCCTTACGACAACAACGTGCAAGTCAAGATAGCGATTTTCGAGGACGACAACCAAAGCGTATTTTGTTGGCGCAACAACCATATGTGTATGGACGGCGGCGACCTCAAATATTTCCTTGCAACGCTTTGCAACAACTACAACGCACTCAAAGGCGGGGACTACGCCGCGCTTAATATGAAGACGGGTTCTCGTGCGTACGAGCAAGTGTATTCGATGCTCGAAGGTGACGACTTGAAGCACGCAAAAGGGCTTTACAAGAACATAAGCAAGGCGCAAGACAAAGTGCCGTTCCCGTGGTCGGAAAGCGTGGCCGAGGATATTAATCGCATTATAAAAAGAGAAATCGGTCAAGAGGACTTTGCGGGGATGCGCGCGGTTGCCAAAAAACTCGGAATCACCGTCAACGATGCGATTATGGCGCTTGTGTTCCGCTCTTTGTATGAACTTTGCGGGCTCAAAGACGACGACAGCCTAACGGTATCGTGTGCAATCGACCTTCGCAAGCACATAGTCGAGGGCGGTTTGCAAGGCGGTCTCACCAACCACACGGCATGGATGGCAGTCCGCACCCTTTGCAAAGGCGAAACGATGCAAGACACCGTAGTCAACGTCATTCGCTCCACCAAAGGCTACAAGCGCGACAAATTTATGGGGCTTTATTCCTTGCCTCTTCTCAAACTTGCGTACACCATATTCCCGCAAGACATCGCGGAGTTTGCAATCAAGGCGGGATACGACAATCCGCTTATCGCAGTGAGCAATATAGGTTTGCTCGACGACAAGAAACTCACCTTTGACGGCATGCAACTGATTGACGGCTTCATCTCGGGTGCGGTCAAGTACAAACCCTTCTTCCTTATGTCCGTCACGACGATACTCGGCAGAGTGACGCTCTCCACGGCAATCAGAGGCAACGAAAAAGACGTAGAAATCGCCAATCGTTACTTTGACTTGGTTGAAAAGAATCTCAAAGAATTCAACGCAATCGAGGTGTAAAAAACAAAAAAAAGAATCATCGAACGGGTGATTCTTTTTTTTGTTCTTGAAGGAAAGATTTTTATGCCTATTCTTTGTTCTTTTCAATTACAACTGCCTTAACCTAAATAAGATTATCGTCTATTTGGGTTGTTGATTAATTGTCGTTTGGAAATTCGCATTTTTCTCTCGCACGTATTCGTCGGTTTTTATTGACAAAACTTTGTCGTCTATCTCGAAGTATTTTTCAAGTTTTGGGAAGAGCGGTTTTGCAATCATTATCTTGTCCAGTATTTTGCTGAAAAAGCCGATTATCGTGCCGCCGCATATTGCCGTCGCGAGCGTGCCCCAGTATATTCCGCGAAACTCCTTGAACGCAATGAGCGTCATTGCCGTGCCCGTCGCAAGACAGCAGAGGTCGAATACGGTTTTTACGATAGTTTGTTTAAAGTGATAGCGTTCACTTATGCCTTTTACGAAAAAGTCGTAAACTTGCGGGTGCAAATACGCCTTGAAAGACAGTGCTACGGAGAAGAACGTGAGAAAATCTCCGAAGATAAAGAGAAGAACTCTTTGCCACGTTTCGTAGCTTTCGGGCGGGTTGACGGCGGTGTTGAAAAAGGGGATTTTTTGCCACGCAATGAGTATCGCGCCGTAAATAAGGCAAGATATAAACGAAAATAGATATCCCACATTGAACCGCCTTACGATGATGCAAAACAAAACTATCAATACGCCTTGCACGATATATTCCGCAATGCCGAACTCTATACCGAGAATAAGGCTCAATATATACGCGGGCGCAACGAGCATAGAAAGGCCGTATCCCGACGTCGTAAGCATGGCGACGGATAGGGCAAGCAGTATTATCGCAACGAGATATACGATTTCACTGTGTAGGGTGATTTTTTTCATAATTCCTTTCCTTTGTGCGCCTTGCAAAAAAATAACACAATTGCAAAAGCGCAATTGTGTGGCGAAAAGTTGGCGTAGCCCGGAAAAGTCCACAAAGTTTTTCTATATGTAAATAACATAAGTTTTGCCTTATGTCAATATATTTTTCAAAAACGAATTGTGTGAGCAATTTTTGAGCGATAGATATTGCACAAATGTGCGATATATGCTAAAATTCTATTAAATAATCCAAAAAGGGGTAATTATTATGACTTTTGCGCAATTTTTGTTTGTAGCAATCGACAAAATGTTCGACGGATCGCAAAACAACAAGAAGATGCTCCGCTTCAAAGACGTGAAGTTCGAGATCGAAACGGATATCGCATACGACAAAGACGATGCTTGCAAGCTCGACACTTATTACGTCAAAAAAGACGGAAACGAAAAATATCCCGTGTTCTTCTACATTCACGGCGGCGGATTTGTGGCGGGTGACAAGCACTACCGCAGAGGTCTTGCCAAATGGGCGGCAAACAAAGGCTTCTTCGTGGTCAACGTCAACTACGGTCTCGGCCCGAAATATCTTTTCCCGAAGGGATTGCAACATCTCGTATCCGCTCTCAACTGGGTTGGCGCAAATGCGGAAAAATACAATCTCGACCTTGACAATATGTGCGTGTCGGGAGACTCTGCCGGCGGTTACTATGCCGCAATGCTTTCTTGCGTGTCTACCAACAAGGCTCTTCAAGACAAATTCGGCGTAAGCACGGATTTGAAGTTCCGCACGGCTATGCTCGACTGCGGTATCTACGATATCGGTGAAGCACTCGGACAAAAAATGCCGTTCAATCTCACGGACAAGGTTTTGTACGATTTCAGCGGTGTGCACGTAAAAGAACTCGACAAGTACGAATATACCGACTATCTTGCGCCGTTCGGATACGTGGACGGTAACTTCCCGATTTCCTTCATCACGTATGCGGAAAAGGATATGTTCTGCAAAGGTCAAGGACAAAAACTCGTCAAAAAACTTCAAGACCTCGGCATACACGTAGAGGAACATCACAGCACAAAGTTTATTGACAATCACTGCTATCCTCTCAATTGGAATAAGGGCGCGGCAATCGAAAACATCAAGCTTTGCGACGACTTCCTTGCAAGGGTGGTTGCAAAAGAAGTGTAAAAAAGTAAAATTTTGAGGCCTGCCCCAAACGGGCGGGTCGTTTTTTAGGAGAAGTATATGACAAAAGCAAAATTTACCCCAAAATCTGCGCTTGCGGACGAGAAAGGTATACCCGGTGACTACACGAACGAGCAAGTGGAAAAAGCCACTGCCGAAGTCATCGCGGAAGAGGAGAACAAGAAGCTCACGACGTTTCAAAAAATCGACGTCGTTTGGACTGTTATTTCCACGCTTTACGCAATCGCGTCCGTTTGCACGTTCGTTGCAAAAAAGTGGGTTGACAGCGTATATACGTATGCTCTCATACCTATGCTTGCGGTGTTCGTGGGCGTGTTTATCGCACTCGTGGTGCTCACCTTCAAAGACCCCAAGAAACTAAAAACCAATGTCAAAACGTACAAGAAAGTTTTGGCAATATTCAAAGCGTTCGTCAACGTTTTCTTCCTTGCGCTCACCGCGGTGTCTATGGTGGGTATCGCAACGGGAAAACCGGACCTCGTCAAATGGATTGTGTTCGGTTTTACATTCTTCGTAGCGCTCGTGCAACTATCTTTGAAGATTGCAAAATTTGCAATGAGGTGTGCAAAAAACAGCCTTTCCAAAAAGTTCAAAGTGGAAATGCACAATTTTAAAGACGGCGTAAAAAAGAAGAAAACTTCATCGGATAAAATCAAAGAGAACTCGTATAACCAATAAGACGTAAAAGCGCACCAAATCGCATAAAAAACACTTTACAAATGCAAAAAGCATATATAAACTGTGCGTTGTGCAAATAAAAGCATAAACAAAAATAAACAAAAACCGCTTGATTCGAGCGGTTTTTTCTATGTTTTTCAATAGGGCTATAGTCGATATTTCCACCGTGATTTTCGTTTTGAGATTCTTTCAAAACGAGTGCTTTCGCAAGTGCCGGAAACGCGCGCCGTTTTCACATACTTTTCGTTTGATAATCGTTTCACTTGATTTTGTGGCGTTTGTGTGTTAATTTAATATAATAAACGGTTATGTGAGGCTTTGCCTCACGCAAAGGAATTCGTTTTGGCAAAATCTGTTGACAAAAACCTGAAAAAACTGCCTCTCGGCGCAATCAAACCGCAAGGTTGGCTTTACGACGAAATGCAACTTATGAACAATCTTCAAAAGAGGTTGGGCGCGCTTTCGGGTTTGGTGAAGGACGGAGAGTGGTGCGGCAGCGAGAGTTTGCCTCGTTTCGTCCGCGGTATAACTTTGCTTGCTTGCGCTTTGGACGACAAGAACCTCAAGGACAAGGCAAAGAGTTTTGTTATGCCCATTTTGTCAAGTGCCAACGAAGGCGGTGATTTCGGCTCAAAAGACTCTCGTTCTTTGACGCCGAAAATCGAGGCGGTCAAGGCGTTGCTCACCTATTACGAGGCAACGGGTAGCGAGCGCATTTTGCCGTTTTTGAAAAAGTATTTCAAGAGCCAGTTCAACACGTCGTCGATGTGGGCAAACTGGTACGATTCAAGAGCAAGATTGCTCGAAGAGATAGAGGCAATCGAGACGGTTTATCGAGAGACGGATTTGGAGTGGCTACAAGACCTCGGAGAGAAGTTGAGAGACCAATCCAACGATTGGTTCAAGGTTGCCGTGCGTTTTCCGTACAAGAAGCCGTACAACAAGTATATCTCACAACACGCACTTAAACGTGTCGATAAGATGGTTTCAACCTACGATTCGATCATACCAGTGTCCAAGCGTCAAAAGGCGTTCACGAGCGAATTTGCCGATAAGTATTGGCGCAAGGCAGTGCATCAAGTGGCGGTTGAAACGAATGGAGTCAACGTCGCAAAGGCAGTCAAGTACCCCGCGACGTACGGCAGATTTATAGGTGATGACGCACTCAAAAACTTGTCTCTCAAAATGATTTCCGCACTCGAAAAATATCACGGGACTCCGCTCGGAGCGTTTGCTTGCGATCCTCGCCTTGCAGACTCGAAGGGCGTTAGAGGCGTCGACGTGCAAGCGGCGGTGGAATATCTCGACTCTCTCGTGGAAGTGGTCAAGGAAACAAAAGATTATCGCGCTATGGACTTGATTGAAAGGATAATCTTCAATCTCGTGCCGGGGGCGTGCTTTGAGGATTGCAGTGCGGTGCAAGACACCGTTTTGATAAATCAAATCGAGGCGTCCGACGCGCGTAGGTTGCCATACTCCGATTGCGACAACGCATTCTATACGAGAAAGTTGTCAAAGGGCGCAATTGCGGTGCTTTCGGCATATCCGCTGTATATGCAGACCGCGTGTATGGTCAAGGACGACGAACTCAATTTTCTCACCTACACGCCGTGCACTATGGACGTTACGGTGGAGGGTACGTCGCTCACGATAAGCGAGCGCACGAGTTATCCATTCCGCAACACCGTAGTTTTCAAGGTGGAGCAAGCAAGCGCGGAGCAAGAAGTCAAAATCAATTTCCGCGTACCCAAGAACACCACTATGCAACTCATATCCGGCGGTCAAGTGGTTGCAAGCGGAAGTAGAGAAATATCCGTCAAGTGCATTCTCAAAACGGGAAGCACTTTTATGCTCAAGATGTCCATACCGCTCGTTGCCGAAGACAACGACGACGGCACGAAGAGCCTTTTTAAGGGGAATTTGCTTATGTCGCTCAAACTTCCCTGCGAGGTTACTCAAAACGCGACGGATAGGCGTATACTCAATGTAAAATCGTTGAAGTTGAAGAAGTGGAATATTTCACCGATATTTGCAAGAAAGTCGGGCGGGCGCGCACTTGCGGAAGAGGAAATTACCGTGGTCAACGACATTACGGACAGACCGTTTGCCTTTGACAATCCGCCGTTTGAGCTCAAAATCCGCTCCAAGACGGTGTTCAACTGGGATTACGACGTAAACGGATTTACGCAAATTCCCAAAAATTGCAGTTACTCGGAAGAGTGCCTCGAAAGGACTTTTCAACCTTTCGGCACGACGACGTTGCATATGGCAAAATTTCCCAAATGCTATAAGTGAGAGGTGAACGTATGAAAGCACTCGAAAGAAAGTATTCAAGAACAGAAAGGATAGTGGCAAAGGGCAAGTTTTCCGCATGGGTATTTGCGCGCACGGTTTTGCTCGCCGTGATTTTGGGCGGGCTTATCGCTGTCGTGTGGATTTTCAAAGACCAAATCGAAGGATTTTTCACCAAAGCCGAACACGCACAATATCTCACCGACACCGTTATGAAATACGTTTTGCTCGGTGCGGGTGTTATAGTGCTTATAAGCCTCTTGATACAAACTATCAACCTCAACGCAAGAGAGTTGTTGCTCACCGAGGATAAGGTGATATATCGCGAGGGCGCATTGAGCGTCAAGACGACGGTCATTCCGCTTGACGAAATCAAGCTTGTTGAAACCAAACAAAACTTCTTCCAACGTCTTGTGGGCGTGTGCGATATGCTCATCGTATCGGATGCCGTGCAACCGTATGCCATCAAGAATATTAAGGGGGCGGACAGACTCACTCGAAGAATTATGAGGCAAATCTCCGAAGTGCGCAAAGACTCGTCAAGACGTGCGCAAGTGCGTCTTGTGGGGTAAAAGGTCTGCTGATTCGCAAACGATTATCGGCGTATTCGGAGACAGAGATATCGCAAAATTCCGCAATGAAAATCAAAAAAATACGATAGCGAAAAGATAGCGAAAATCGGCAATTAATACCATAGCAATAAATATCGAAAAATGGCAAGAAAATAGGGTTTATCGGTGCGAAACGCATAGATAAACCCTTGTTTTTTGTTTTATAAAACGTTATTAGCGATTTGTTTTTTATCAAAAACCAAAGTTGCCGGGGGTTATGAACAGTCCCGTTATAAGCGAGAGAATAACGGCAAGCAATACCACGTGTATGACGTAAATTATAAGTGCGTGACGACCTGCGAAACATACGACTTTTTGTACGCTCGTCGCAACCGCACTGACGACTTTTTGCGTGCCGAGAAGCGTCGTGAGCGTGAACGACGAGAAGTCGCGCAAAGACTTCTTTTCGCTTCGAGTGCCAACCGTCAATGCGTCGCACATCTTTGTGAAAACGTATTTGGTGAGTGTAAAACGTAAGAGCGACATTCTTTCGTAATAGAAGAGTTCACCTATAAGCACACCTGCAAAATAGAATGCCGTATACGGTATCATCGTAAACAAGTCGCCGGGGGAAAATTCGCTTTGCGTATAGAACAAAGACGGATTGCCGTAGAAGTCGCGAGGCGGGAAGATTATTGCAAAAATTTTGGGCGTGTCCATCGGCGGAGTGTATAGGAAGTATAGACAAAGCGTAACCGTGATAAGCGCGACGCTTACGCCCGCAATGCCCCAGCGATTGTCTTTGCAAACGAAGGACACGAGCGCATACAAAAGCATTGAAACCGCAAGAAAATCAAGCACGCCGAACGCAACGAAAACACCGCTTATACCAATATACTCTTGCGCGACGTACGAGCCGAGAGTGTAGAGAAGAGCAATCGCGCCGAGGATAAATCCGCGCTTGGCGTTGTTGCGAGAAAACGTGCAAGAAATGCCCGATATCGAGAAGAAAACAAACAGTACGATGGGGTGAACGATATCCCTTGCGTCGCTCCATATCCAATCGTGGCAGAAAACGGTGAAAGCGTCCCCGACCCCTCTTTTAGCAAAACCCCAACCATACCAAGTCGGTCCGAAAAAATCGGACAGCAAAAGCGCGAGGTGGTCGAGCACCATCAAAATGACGCAAACGCCTCGTAGGAAGTCTATTTCCCACACGCGTTGGCGTTTTCTTTTTTTCACCAAAGTCACGACGGTTTTATCGGTGACGAGAGGGTTGGCCGCAACATAGGTTTTTTGTACGCGTCGACGCGCCCAATCCTTTACCTTAACTATGGCTGTGTCTTTGGTGACAAGCGGACTTTTTTCGTACGAATTTTGCATATTGAAGATTTTATCATACAATCGGCACACTGTCAAACGACCGACGATTATCGAAAACGGTTGTAGGGAAACAACGCAATAGAATATCGATAAAACAAAAATTTTATGCGAAAACCGTCAAAAATCGAAGCAAATAAGATTTGCCGTAAAATAATTTTTTTCAAGATATCTAACGGCGTTTAACCGGTCGTAAAAAATTGTAAAATTATGTCAAAATATAGCGTTAGAATATTGAAAATCCAACAATTTGGTGAGATTTTGTCAAAAACTGACAAAATCGCAAAAATTATTGTTTTTTGAGCCGTTGCCATCAAGTTTTAATACTTTTTTAGGACAAAAACGCAAGTTATTGTGGGCCGAATACGCTCGCACCACAAGGTATAGGTCGGAGATATCTAAAAAGATATCTATTGACAAAAGCGTGCGAAAATCGTATAATTGACACGTATAATAATCTATCGTGCATACGCAAGTGAGCGTGTGCCTTCGGAGGAAGATTATGAGAATGAGAAAGTTATCACTCGTTTTGCTGCTCGTGATGGTCAGTGTTATGCTGTTCGGTCTCGTAGCGTGTAATACGTCCTCGGGCGACAACAGCACTACGCCTGTTATCCCGACACCGAATCCCGGCGGGGACATCGTCGACAACAAGACGATGCTCGATTCGCAGATGGCATGGCAATTGTTTAAGACGGTTGCACTCAATGCGGGAGCGGAAAGCAGTAGAGGCAGTCGTTACATATCGGTCGACACGACGTTCATACTCGGTTTCCAAAAAGACTCGTACGATTCTCTCGTGACGATGCGCTTTGCCGGTAAGATCGATACGGAAGCCAATTCGCAAGCCGACGACACCAGCGAAATCCTCGTTGAGTTCAGACAATTCAAAAACGACGAACTCGGCGACGCGACGTTGGACGCGGACAGAATTACGACACTTTCGTCAAGCGGACAGGGCAAACTTCTTTGTGGCGCATACTACTATGAGGGCAAACTCGTCACCGATATGCGCGGTCTTAAGAAAGGCGTTCAAGTCGTTTGGACGAAGGATATCGATATGGGCGCGTTCGTTGAGAAATTCAACGGATTGCTCGAAGACCTCAACCTCACGCAAGTGGTGTTTGACAAGCTCCTCGGTCTCGACGTCGGAGCGCTTATCAAGAAACTTGCGGGTCTCGACCTCGTCAACGTGACGGTGGAGCAATTGCTCGTCAACGTTCTTTTGGGCGGTGCTCGTTCTCGTTATATCGATTACGGCAGCGGACACGCGGTATTGCAAATTCCTATCGACCTCGGCATTATCGTCGGGGCGCTTCCGCTCGTTCAAGGCTTGATACCCGAAAATATCACGGCTCTCGTAAAACAAATTCTCGGTCTCGATCTCGGCAAGCTCGGCTCTTTGGCAGGTATGGCTTTGTATCTCGAAGCGGATATCAGAGAGGCGAACACCGATAAGGCAAAACTTACGGGCATCAAGTTTGACATCGACACCAACCTCAATTCTTACGGCGTAAAAGAAGTCGAAGAAAGATACGGCAAATTCCAAAGTGAAGTCGGTATCTCTTTGGGTTACGCAAAAGCAGACTTTGCGGGCTCTCCCGACATTGACGTAAAGGGACTTCTTCAAAAACGCACCAAAGACAACGTACCGTTCGAAGACGGTGCGGACACTTCCGATAACTTCTATTCTCACGTTGAAACAAAAATTGCTGAAAACAAGCAAACTTATTCTCTCCTCACTCTCGATGCGGAAATCAAACTCACGCTTGACCTCAAAGAAGGCAAGTTGACCATTCAAAACGCAATCGACTCTTTCGGCACGCTCATATCAAATATAATCACCAAAAACGTATCTCCGGAAATGATGGCTTCGCTCTCCAAGTTGTTTGCGAAAGACATCGTTATCAACAATCAAAAGATAGAACTTTCCGTCGCGTTGCAAGGCAAGATCAACACCAAGAACCCCAAAGAAACCAAGATTTTGGCGGAAGTTCGCGGTCTTGACAGCAAGAAGAGACTCGGCGCGTACTATGACGGCTCTCTCGAGGGCGTTTATATAGACGCAAGCGGTGTGCTCGGTGAAAACGGCACGAAGTTCAGAGTGGACGACATCAACGTCAACGAACTTCTCGACAGCCTTATCGACAAACTTTTCGACACCATCAAAAACGCTATCAAAGGCGATGCAACGGGAAGCGCAAGCTATGCTCAACTCCTCGACGACGCGGACATCATTATCGAACACGACACTCTCGCGTCCGCCAGCGTAGACACGATGAGCCTCATTTCCGCTATCGTGGAAAAGGTCAAAGTGGATATGGACGGAAATATTTTCAACATCAAAGGTATTTCCGTGGCACTTACGCAAGACGTCCTCGATATGATTTTCGGTCTTGTATTCACGGGTGACAACGCAGGCGCAAAAATTCCGCTCGATTATGCGGAACTCAAATATGAAAACGACGGCGGACAACGCGAAAAACGCCTCGGTATCACGGCAAAACTCCTTATTCCCAACTCCGATAGCAATATCAACAACGGTTTGGATTTGACGCTCGGATTGGGCGGTGCGATAACGTTCGGCAACATCAACAATATCGATTATTTCAACGACGCTTTCGCATACGTACAAGAACACGCAAACGAGTATTTGCCTATCCTTTCCAACGGTGAACTCAACGCAAAACTCTTGCACGTCAACGTTTCTACGGGCATCAAGATTGACTTCGAGACGCTCAAAGGCACGCTTGCAGACCTCAAAATCGACTTGCGCGACCAAGAACTCGGCGATTCGTTCAGAGGTATCCTCATAGATTTGCTTATCGAACTTGGCAACATCAAAGGCGGGCTCAAACTCGACCTCAGTGCGGACATTGACGCAACGGACGGTATCGACCTCAACGCGATACTCAAATCCACCGCAAAGATAGTCATCTCCAAGTCAAACGGCGACCAAGTGCTTTCACTCTACTTGCAAGACGGCGTTTTGTATCTCGACGCGTCATTGTTGAGCAGTATAAAAGTGGACAAAGTCAAGGTTGACCTTGCGGAATTGTTGCCCGCACTCGGCGTCGGCGCAAGTACTTCTTCCAAAGACGCTTACGTAGTCGATGACGATACGAAGGGCGAAGGCCTCGACACCACGAAACTTATCGGCTTCATCGCGGGCGTGTTCCAAGGCGTTAAGATCGGCAACAACGCAATCGAAGTCGTCATCGGCGGCGGTATTCTCAACGAGCTTCTCACGATGCTCGGTATCAACAATCCCGCAACGCATTGGTACGACGAAGCGCAAGGCGTTTACGTTGAAATCGCAAAAACTCCCGCACCCGACGATTATACGGGTAAATATTATTATTTCGACGCTTCCGCCAACAAATACAAGGTGGCAAACGGCATCGATGTCAATTTTGAAAACTCCGATATCCAAGGCGGTATAAGAATCGCGCTCAACGACGGTCTCAACCTCAGCAAGCTCGAACTCGGCGTATTCCTCGGACTCGGAAGCAGTCTCAACGCGGATATCTCCATTATGGGCATAACCGCAGGTCTTTCCGACCAATGCACCAAATATCTCGACGAGAACGACGCAAACGAATATCTCGAAATCTTGAAATATCCGTATATCTCTCTCGATTTGAGCCTCGGTCTCGACTTCCACGCGGACGAAGGTACGACTTTGATGCAATTCGGCATCAAGGGTACGCATTACTTTGACGAAGAAACGAGACAATTCGTGGAAATCACCAAGGCCACTCCCGTTCCGAACGGATATCTCGGAAAACTCTACTATTACGACGAGGCGGCGGGTCAATACGTTCCCGAAACGATAAATACGACGGAATTTACGTTTGACAGAGATATGAAACTCAATTACGAGTTCCGCCTTGCTGGGCAAATCGATTTGTCGCCTATCCTCGCGTACTTGTTCGGTTCACCCGAAATCAGCACCAAAGACAACTCCACGTCCTTGCTCATCGAGCTTACGGGTAAGAAATTCGACTACGATCGCAAGGTTTTGCTCGGTTTGTACTACACGGGTAGCCAACTTTATATCGACGCAAGCAACTTTGGCATCGGCAAAGTCAAAGCCGACGTGGATTTGTATGAAATTATCCTCGGATTGCTCGCAAAAGACTCCGTAGTAAGCATCAACGGCAACGGACAAGCGGTTGACGCAATAACGGCGGCGGAAGGTGATGCAACCGACACCAAGGCAAAGAGACAACTCGCTTTGTCTATTATCGCTTTGCTCTCTTCCGACAGTCTCAAAATCGAACTTGTAAAAGGTTTGACCGATCTCGTTTACGAGATCCTCGGCGTTGACGCCAACGACGTCACGGCGTGGCTCGATATCGCTTGGGACAACCTCGAAGCACATGACGGCAAGTTCTTCCGCGTCAGCGGTTCGGTAAGCAACGTAAGCGGACAAGAAACGGGCGGTGCGGAAATTTACGGTCGTACGGTCAGTATCAATCTCGGCAATAAACAAGGTCCTACACACTGGTATAACAACGCTACGGGTGAATATATCGCAGTGGCAGATCAACCCGCGCCCGCAGATTATATCGGAAAATATTATTACAACTGGTTTGGTACGTACAAAGAGTACTCAACCGAAATTTTGATTGACCACAACGGTGAAAGCGTGTCGATGGGCAAATACTTGCAAGACAACGCCTTCGAGGACGTAAGCTTGTTCAACGAAAACGGCGACGTGACCATTCCCAGTATTTACGCGGAGATTAAGGGCACGATTTCCATCGGCGCAGACGCAGGCAACGACAAGTGGACAATCGGTGAATGGATTTCCAACTTCCTCGGCAACGACAACCCGAGCCTCAAATCCTTCATCGGTGATTTGCTCTTGCAATTCAACACGCCGGTTGCGGCAGGTTCGGACATCGGTTTCCGTATCGCGCTCAACGCACGCCTCAACCCCGAAGTGCCTATCGATTTGACGCAAAACGTTTACTACGTAAAATACGTTTTGACCACTCCGATTGCTTTGACGAACGACTTCGATTACGTCGAAGTATACAAACTCGACGAAGCGGGCAAGAAATACGTTCTTTTGACGCAAGACGAGCGCAACACCTATACGGGACAAGTGTTTGTCAAGTACTATAAGACAAACGGTATTGCGCTTGCCGAAACCAAACACGACGTCGCATTCAGAGGCGAAGCGTTTATTATCAAAGGTGACGCGGCGGTCAAGATTAACGTCACGGACGATAACGCAGAGAAGTACAAAGACGTGACACTCTATTCGGCGGCGTCATTCCTCGATATCGCATACATACTCTCTCACAGCGACCTCGCAGTCGAGATTTACAATGCAAGTATCGAAGATATCGACGGTATGAGCAACGCTCAAAAACTCGAAAAAGTTATCCTCGCACTCCGCGTCGTTTATGCGGGTGAAGAGAACGGCAAGAGCGTAAGCACTCTCTATCTCGACCTCAAAGACGACTTCCACCTTGCACTCACCAACATTCCGCTCGGTGACTTGCTCGGAGGTTTGCTCCCGTCTTCGAATAGCACGGCAACGACCTCCGACGATACGCCCGATACTAACAAGAAGCCCGACATTATGGGCATTATAAGCTCATCCCTCGGCAACCTCATCAGCCGTATCGGTATCGGTGAGGACAGAGTAAAAGTCAACTTTGCACAAGCGCTCGTAGCAACGCTCGTGAGTATGATATCCGGCAAACAAATCTCCGCGGACGACTTCCTCAAACTCGACTCCGACAACAGTTATCTCGCGTTTATGTGGAACAACGACTCTCCGTGGAAGAGCAACTATAAACTTGACCTCAAAGTCAAGGCAGATCCTCTTTCTCTCGGTATCGCGCTCAGCGGAATAGATATCGAAATCGGCAAAGACAACGGTGTTTTGCCCGAAGATTTCGACGCGTCCGTATACACGAGTTTTGAAAACCTCAATACTCTCTCGCTCAACGTCGAACTCGGTCTCGAACTCGGTCTCAAAAAGCAAGACGAGGAAATCCGTCTTGAAAAATACCTTGACCTTCTTATCAAGGACCTCGGACTTAAACTCGGCATCGACTTCAAGGACGACGTATCGTACAAAATAGGTTTGACGGTTGGCGCAAACCTCGTTCTTAACGAAGCAAACGCGTCGAGAATGATTGTCGAAATCAAAAACGAAAATAGCGGAGAAAGCATTCTTTCCGTGTACGTCGACGGCGGAGATATATACTTCGACTTCGGTGAACTCGGCGGAAACAAACCGTTCTATCTCAAAAACACCAACCTCAGCGAAGTCGTTTGCAACTACGTTAAGAAATTGCTCGGCGACCTCAACAGCGTTGTAGGCAAGGGCGGAAACGACGCTTCCACGGCGGCAGATACCGCTGAAATGAGCGCAGACGAAAAGATGCAACTCATTTTGGGTATCTCGGAAGGTAAACTCAGCGTTCTCGTTATGGAAAACGTCATCGTCGGGCTTATTGCGGCGATTACGTCCGGCACGAGCGGCGACGTCGACATCGCAAAACTCCTCGAAGAGTTTGATCTCGACTTGTCCGTTGCGGTTGATTTCCAACTCGATCCCAGCCTCAGACTCGACCTCAACGTCGACAGCAACCTCATCAACGTCGGTATCGGCGTCAAAGACATTGCATTGGCAACGGGCAACGACACGCAAACTCGCAAGACGATAGACGCCAAGGTTGACACAATCGTAAACAGCAGTAGATTTGAAGAGCTCACCGACGCACACATCATCGCAGTGGATTTGAGCCTCATCGTCGACTACTACGGCAGTGCAACGTACACATACGTGGACGATGAAAGAGCATTGAACAGAATCAATCCTGCCGAAAGATACTCGCTCAATGCGCGCGACAATAAATTCGTACAAGACAACGACGGACGTTATATACGCGAAGGCTTTACGTTTGACAAACTTCTCGACGTAATCCTCGGAATGCAAGGCCTTGAAAGCATTACCAAGACGATGCTTCCGCAAATCCGCATATCCACGGCAAACAAGGAACTCGGTTTCACAACCGTAAAAGACGCGTTCAGCGTGGGCGATTTGCTCCAAAGATTGGGATTGACTCTTGCGCTCACCGACAAAGTGGACGACGGATTCAAACTCGATATCAACGCGCGTCTCAATCTCGAAGATATGGGATTGAACGACTTGTCGCAACTCGATTTCAAGAACCTCAATCTCAGTCTTGAAACGATTTTGGCAGGACTCGAGGCGCACATAGGCATCGATTTCACGTACGAACTCGGCGCGGCAAGCACCGCCAAGCTCGACATCTATCTCATCGACGGCAGAATTTACGTCGACGCATCGGGTATCGGCGGTCCGCGCGTTCAAGTGGACTTGCTCGAATTGCTCGATTCTCTCGGCGTAGAACTCGCATCCTCTTCCTCGGATGCAATAATTGCAGACGGTGAAACTCCGAAGGATGATTCGACAAAAGACAATAAGCCTTCCGTTGACGTGGTTGGCATTGTCAACAAGCTCATCAAGAATGTCATCATCACCGCAAAACCGTGGGTTGCCGGCTCTTTGGAGAACGGCAACAGAATAGACAACGTCGGCATCTTCTTCAGAAGCAACGCAATCAACGATTTGCTCTCATTGTTGCTCAAGACCACCATCGAGTCCGACCAAGTGGTGCTTGACGAAAGCAACAGCGGATTGTATCTCTATCCGCAAACGGATATGTTCGGCGAAGACATGCTCGCTTTGAGACTCAGAGCGTCCCTCGCCAACAAGAAAGATCCGATATGGATTGCAAACGGTGCAGATTATCAACAATACACGATGGATTTGGTGCTTGCACTCAACGCTCAAATAGGGCTTGAAAGCACTTCGGGCAACGAAGAAGGTATGCTCGATATCGACGAACGTCGCCAATTCATCTCACTCAACGAGTATGTCGAAAACATTCTCGGACTTGTCAACGGCTTCAGAGATGAAATTTACTCCGTTGAAAAGACTCCGCTCGAAAACGGCATATACTATGTCTTCAACGAAGATGCAAACGGCAACTATATCCTCAAATCCGGCATGTATCGTCCTATCAACGAAGGCGAAAAGATTGCAGAAGGCACAAAACGTTATTCTCGCGGTTATGCAACGGTAGTAGGCCGCTATGTCGAAAACGCAGAGGGTGAATATATCCTCGACGCAACCGACGGCACCTATCGACTTATCTCAAACGGCGAGGACGTAAGCGGCAAGCAACGTTATGCTTTTGTCGAAGAGGTTTATGCCCTCACCTACGAAGAGGATGTCAACGGCGAATACGTCTACAACGAAGAAAAGGGCGTATATGTAAATAAGAACAGTGCGGACGCACCCGCAGGCGCGACAAAATATTATACGCGCACGATGACGGCTATCAAGGTTACGGATGAAAACGGCAACGAAAGAGTCGCAACCGTCAAAGACGTCAAAGTATATAAGAGAGCGGAAAAAGCGGTATATCAAGACCAAAACATCGGCTTGAGCGTAAGCGGTCTTATCTACTTCAATTCCGCCAGTGCGGAAACCACCAACGCAGGCGGCCTTATCAGCAACCTCTTTGGCGATATGATCATCAATTTGCAAACCAAGTCCGCATTTAACGCAGGTATCGGTGTGAGAATTTCCGCCAACGTTGACCTTGCGGCACTTGACTTGCTCGGCTTGCTCTCGGGCGGTTCCATCAAGTCGTTTATCGCAAACAGCGACCTTGACAAGGTGGAACTTGCAATCGAGTTTATCGAAGTGGACGAATACGGCTTCTTTGCAGAGTACGCAAACGGCGAGAAGAAAGTCCTTGGCGGATTGTACCTCAATCACGGCACTCTCTATCTCGACCTCACGGAAGCAGTCGACACGGCAGAAAACTACTCCAAGATCGACAACTTCGTTGATTTTGCAAAGAAAATCATCGATAAATTCAAGAAAGACGACGGAAAAGGTCAAGATGCGACAGTTGCGGCGGACGTTCAGGAAATCGGTGAGGAACGTGCAAGTGCGGTAAGAGACGCAATGGTATTGCTCGCATACAGCGACGCTCAATTCCAAATTCAATTGACGCGCGCTTTGCTCGCATTCGTCATCTCTTCCTTCATGCCCGACCTCGGCTCTATCGAGGAAGTGTTCGACGTGTTCAATATTTCTCTCGGCGTTGACTTCGGCAGAGCGGAATTCAAGAAGATTTCCGACTTGTCTCCCGAAGAACAGGCCAAATTCGACAACGAATACAAAGGCGACAGATACAAACTCAACAATTCCTCCGATCCGGCAGTCCAAGACACGTATTACGTGGAAATGACCGACCTCGATGCATACTATCGCACCGAGAAGGGTGACTATTACTCGGCGGACAGCATGATACTCTATGCCGGCGTCGACAATTACGTGGAAATCTCCAAAGACGAAGCGTCCTCTTACACGGGTGCTATCTACAAAGCGGACGGCGAAAACTACGTCGAGCTTGCGGAAGGCGAGAAAGACACCTACGAAGGCACGATGTACAAGAAAGTAACGACGTACGTCATCACGAGCAAGTACGAAGCGGGCAAGACCTATATCGCGCCCAACTCCAAGTACGAACTCATCACTGGCGTCGCATACGGCAAATACATCAACAAGAACAACGACTATTACGGTCTCGTGAAGTTCGGTGAAGTCGAACAAAAGGTAAATCTTAGAAACTATAAGTTGTACGTGTACGACGGAAGCGCGCGCGTAGAGACGGATACGTTTATCAAAGATACCGAAAACAACTACTTCACCTACGTTATGTATAACGGTGAGCCCGTCAAGATCGAAAGCATTTACAAATATCAATTCGGATACGTCAAAGATCCGAACGGTGAATATTACCGCACGGTAACGTTGTTCGATTCTCTCAGCGAGTACTACCTCGGTCTCGATATCGCAATAGGTTGCGTCAATATGGGTCTCAGACTCGGCGGTTTGGATATCACCGTCGGCGCAGGCAAGGAATTGTTGCCCGATTATATCCGTGACCAAAAGGCGCACTCCTACGTCAAAGACGGTGAAGAATACCTCTACACAAGCGACATTCCCGAAGAGGATATGGCACTTGTCGGCGAAGTCAAGACCAATCCGTTCTATGACACAATCGTTACGTTGTCTTTCTCTGTCGAATTCGAACTCGGCATCACCGAAGGCACGCTTGATTTCGGCCAAATTTTGAGCACTATCATCGGCAACCTCGCGGGTGTCGTGGTTGAAATGCCCTCTACTACGAAGGGTTATTCTTCCGCGCACTTCCGCCTCGACGTGTCGCTTATGGTCGACATCTACGACCTCACCAAGTCCGAACTCAAACTCGAACTCATCAATATCACGGAGTCCGGTTATGAGAGCTTGTGGCTCGGCGCATACTACGTCAACAACACAATCTATCTCAACCTCGAGGAAGCGTTCAATATCCAAAAAGTCGCAATCGGCGGTCTTAATATCGCGGAGATACTTAAAGACTACATCATCGATTTCGAAACAACCGACAAATACTTCGATTACACCGACAAGACGGCTACGAGTTCCACCAAAGACGCATTCGTAGCGTCCGACGACGCAACCACGGGTGACGATATCGATTTCAGCAACAAAGACCTCGCTCTTGCAATCCTCATCAACAAGGATTTGCTTACCGTTGCGCTCGGCGATATGCTCTTCGACACCATTCTCGAATATATCCCCGAAAGTTTGCTCGGCTTCGATATCAAAGCCTTGTTCTATCAAGAGATCAACGGCAGTTTGCAACTCAAACTCGACACGGCAAACAAGATCAACCTCGAAGTTTCCGCATCCCTTGGTCTCGACGGTGAAAGATTCAACGCAGTCGGCACAGACAAAGTGACGCAAGCGGACGATTTCGCATCGGCAAAACTTTACGTGTTCCAAAATAGCACTACGGGCAACTTCGTATCGGGCAACTCCGGTCAATACTTCCGTGCAATCGCTCCCGGCAAAGACAAAGACGTCTTGGCAAGCGAAAGATACGAGAGATTGAGAATAGTCGAATACAACCCCGTAACCAAGGAAATCGTCGCAAAGAGAGTAATCGACAACAACAAGGGCGACGGTTCTGAAGTCCTTGACGGCGCAGAGAATATCTTCCCGCTCGCAGACACCAAGATTTACGAATTCGTAGCGGGAGCACAAGCCAACAAGTCCTACGTTTCCGACGGTGCGAAGTACGACACCACGCTCGAACTTTCTTTGGCAATCAAAGACCTCGACGTAGCGTTCACCAATTCGCGTACGTACGTTTTGAGCGGTGACGAACTTGCAGAATATACCAACTTTGACGACGTAGACCGTTTCACGATCGAAGAGACTATCGACATCTCCACGAGCTTCAAATACGGCAGCGACATCGATTTGAGCGCAGTGCTCGAAACACTCTTGCCGGGATTGAGCGGTGAAGATTTGCTCAAAATCAAGGCAGAATCCGACACGAAGGGCGACGTAAACCGTTCGCTCCAACTCGTCGTAAAGGCGGATATCCAAATAGCGGCATTGCTCAACTATTTCCGCACCGAACTCGTCAAATACGTAGGAGACGACGACCAATTCGACGGAGATATGGACTTGTTTGTGGTTATCGAACTGCTCAAAAAAGTTCTCGATCAATTCGGTAAATCCGCTTTGACCGAGCTTATAGCAAACATCGCAAGCTTTGTCAACCTCAGCGTAGTTCTTCAAACCAAGGGCGGTAACGATGCGGACTATCACGATATGCTTGGCATTTATATGGCGGGCGGTACGTTTGAATTGCTCACCGACGCGGATATCAACGATCCGACGAGCGAAGATTATATCGCGCCGAGCGAGAGATTCGACCACTACTTCGAGACGAAGAACGGCAGTTACTATCTTGATTCCGACGGCAACTACAAACTCATCGAATCCGGCGAATACGCAGGCACCAGATACTCTTACGATTCGAGCTATTGCTACAGCAACGAAAAGGGTAGATACAAACGAGTCAACGGCGGTTTGTTCATCGATTTGAGCTACTTCGGCATTCCGAGCGTAAAAGTGGACGCAAACGAAGTGCGCAAGCTTGTTTCCGGTATCCTCACGTCGGCAACGACGCAAACAGACGCAATCGCATCGGATGACGAACAACCCGAAGAAAAGCCGGAGGATAAAAAAGATATATCCTTCCCGCTTGTAAAAGACGACACCATTCTCGAATATATCAGAGCGTTTGCATACGGATTGCAAATCACGTCCAGATATATCAGAGTGCTGGCGCAACCCGACTATATCAACAAACTCCTTACTCTCCTTATGGGTGAGGACGCAATCCAATTCGACGATAGCGAATTCCGCAACAAATCGGCGGTTACGCTCTACACGGACAATACAAGATATTCTTACGAGTCTAGAGCAAACGTCATCAATGCTTTCAAAGAGGAAGTCAAGGACATGACCGACCACACGACGCCCGCATACATCAAAGCGCGCAAAGAATTGGTCGGCAAGCTCGAACGCTCCAGAAACCTCTTTAGAATCCAGCCGTACAACGACGCAAGCAAGGGCTTGTACTATCTCGACGAGGACGGCGCGTACGTACAAAAATCCGACATGTCCGCTGCTGATCGCGAGGCATACGACATACTCGTCAACGCAGGCACGAAGGCTTACTACGACATCACCATGGTGACGACGTATATCCAAGTCGCAGGCACTTACATCCCGTACGCGGACGCAAATCAATCTCAAATCAACAGTAGCGTTAAGAACGCCGAGATGAGAAACACCTATGGTGTGTCTATCCCCGAATTGTACGTGTATGACGAGGCAACGAACAAATACGCCGTAGCGGACGACAGTGTATACAGCATTGTCAAACCGCTCGAAGCACGCAACGCATTCCTCGCAATCAACCTCTACTTGTGGGATTACGAAGTATCTCTCAGCATTCTCGCACCCAAACTCGGCGTAACCAAATTCCAGTACGTTACGGGTGAAGAGGTAGAGAACGCTCCGTATTACATCACCAACCCCGCAGAAGGCGCACGCTACGTCGACACAGACGAAATCATTTACACCAGCGTCGATAAAGAAGCGGACGGTTTTGACGGTTGGAAACTCGATTACGACGACGCAGACGGCAAGTTCAGCGTTGATAAGTATCTTGCTTCACCTCGTTATTACGAGTATAAGAACAAATATTACGTCATCGACAACAACACCTTGTACGTAAGAGACCAAAACACCAATACGTTTGAGCTTGCAACCAAGTACGGTGCATTCCCCGACTATCTCGCAGGCATTGCGCAAGGCAAGACGTATTACGTCTCCACGGGCGTTTCCTATACGGAAATTCAAAGAACGTTCATCTATAAGCAAGAGAAGTACAACACGCAAAAGAAGGTTCTCCTCTCCGATTTGCGCAAGCAACTCCTTGCAAGCGGTATGAGCGAGGCGGAAGTCGACGAACAACTCAAAAAGTACGATCTCGACAAGAGCAGTTACTGGTTCAAAGTGCAACAAGACAGCAAGATTTTGCCGCCTGATTTCAGCGATGCGAAGTATGCGGATTACGAGTACAAAGAATATGTCGACACCGAAGACTTCTACTACTTGTCATTGGCGTTGAGCGGAAGCCTCTTCTTGCAAGCGGGCAAGATCTACTTTGCTTACAACGACTACAAGCAAGTCTACAACACGCTCAACAATCCCACCGGCGACCAAAATGCGGACATCGAAATGGCTGTCCTCAAGAAGATCGCATACAAGAAGTATCACGGTGACTACGTACAAGTGACCGACGAGACCGAAATCGCGGCTCTCAAAGGCGCGGGACAACTCTACGTCTGGGTAAACAGCGCACTCGGTGCCGGTTACGCAGGCATCAACGAGGCACTCGGTGACGTGCTCGGAGCGTTGCTCGGCAACCTGAAGGGCAAGTTCCAAGTGACGGAAGATATGTCTTTCAACATCTACTTCACGTTGCGCCTCAATCTCGGCTTCAAACTCTACATTTTGCCGTCCTTCGGTATCGATATCCGCGACCTTGACGTTGCAATCGATATTTGGGGCGAACAAAACGACAAACTCGAAAACGGCGGATACGTATCCTCCGAAGACAGAGATAACAAGAATTACGAAGGCAAGTTGCTTGACGGCACCAAACCTCACATTCTCGGTATCTACTACAACAACGACCAAGAGACGGGCAAAGCAGGCTTGTATCTCGACCTCGAAGCGTTGCTCGGCAAAGACGCAAAACTCTACGTCGATATGAGCCAGTATTCGCTTGAATCATTGCTCACAGGACTCGTGGCAGGTCTCAACAACGACGCAGACGCATCGACGGCGGACGACAATACCAATAAGTACAATCCCGACAAGCAAGGTTCGGACGCGGTAAGTTTGTATCTCAACTTCTTTACGAATGCAATCGCACTCAACGTGACCTCCGGCTTTGCAAAGGTTCTTATCAGAGAATTGTTGCCCGACAACGCAAGTCTCGCGGATATGCTTCCCAACCTCAAAGTCTACGTAAAACAAAACCTCAATCCGTACGACCTGACGATAGGCGCAATCTTGTTCAACGAACAAGGCGATATCCCCGTTGTCAATCTCGGACTCAATATTCAAGGTCTCAACGGTGAGAGAGGCAAGTCCTCTTCAATCGAATTCGGCAGAAAAGAAGATATCCTCGCACGTCAACAAGGCTCGGATTACATCTTCTATTACGCCAACTTCTACCGTGACAATTCCAATGCGAATTACGACAATTATTACGGCAGAAACTTCGATGAGAAAGACTATATCAAACTTTATAGAGGCGCAGACGGCAACGACTATTACGCCAAAGCAAACGGCGGTTATGCGTTGACGGCAAAGACTGACGGCACTTACGACGTACAAGCCAAAACAGACGGCGGATACGCACTCTACAAAGCAGGCAACGTAAATTATGGTCCGGAAGACAGATTTATGCGTGCCGACACCGTTCTCGAAGAGATCACGGAAAACAGAAGATACTCTCTCGGCTCTCCGTATAAGACGGAATATCAAAGCGTCGTATACACCGATATCAACGGTCAATACGTGCTTGTCCAAGAGAAACTCAACAACCTCACGAGCAGTGAATACAGATACCTTGCACTCAGCAAGCAATTTGCGGCTTTCAACGGCACACTCTACGTTATCGACAAAGACGCCAACTACGTAAGAGTCAACAAGACCCAAATCCAAGGTTTCACGGGTTCGGGCAGCTTGCAATACGCACTCGAAGGCACGTATAACGCAAACGCAAGCGAAATCGCAAGAGCAGTCTCTTATAACGGCGCAACGTACTATCCGATCGACCCCGATAACAACGGTTACACGGATATGTACGAAGCAGACGGTTTCACTGCGTATACGAGCGGTGCAATAGTAAATAGAACGGGCTTGGTCTACACGGGCGAATTGTACGTGAAGAACGCAAAGGGCGGTTATGACAAAGCAAACGTCAAAGACGGCGACACGCTGGAAAGCGGAGTGCAATACTTCTATCCCAACGCGCCCGAAAAGGCGTACAAAGTCACTTCCGACTTTACCAACTACGTCAAAGCGGTCAAGCTCAACCTTTCCGATCTCATAAACGGTGCGACGATGGATATCGCGTCAATGCTCGGCGACCTCAGAAACCTCGAAATCGGCGCGTCTTTGAGCCTCGGAATGAAACTTTCCGACATCATCAACTGGACGTACCAACTCACGAAATTCATTGGCGACGAGTCTATCTGCGATTATCTGTACTTCATAGCATCGTCGTTGACCGACTACTATTCGTCCTTTACGAGTACGATCGGTCTCGGTCTTGACCTCAAAGTATTCTTGCAAACGGGCGGATTGTTCAGAATGATTGCAGGTGACACCACCGCAACTATTCTCGACGTCTTGGAAGGTGCAAAAGTGTATCTCGAACTCACTTATGCCACCAACTACCACGGCGAAAACGCACCCAAGGGTTACTTGTGGGTAGAAGTAAGAGAAGGCAAACTCTATCTCAACATCGACGTACACGAAATCGGTGAAATCGTCGGTTGGGGCGACTTCTTCTCCTACGGAGCAATCAACGGTCTCGACCTCGGCGCGTTGCTTTCGGGCAATAGTGCGTCCCTCGCTTCTACGGCGGCGGATGAAGAGAACGACAATACGGGTATTTTGCCTGCAAATATTTGGGGCATTATCAACATCGTCCTCGGCAGATTGCTCATCGCAAACGACTTTGTCACGATCGGTTTCAACGAAACTCTTATCGCAGACCTTATCGGTATGCTCGCGGATAGCGACAGCGCGTTGCTTGCGGGTATCGGACAATTCTTGCCCAAACTCTACACCACCAACGATAAGGACACCAGCGGTATCACCATCAACTTCTACGGCAATCAACCCAGCGTCGATATCAACCTCGGATTCAAGGTCGGCACGACGTTCTATCTCGGCGTCAAAGACTACAACGAACAATACGGTGTGGGCGGAAGCCGTATCAAACAAGGTGAAGGCACGACTTGGACGGACGGTATGACCACGTTCGTCAAAGACGGTGACAACTACACGCAAGCAACTTCCTTCTCCGAAGACAACTACGTGCTTGTCTCCACCGACGAATATGCGCTCATCTCGTACGCATTCCCGCTCTGGACGGGCGACAGATATTCGTACGAGAACGGCGAATTTAAGCTTGACAACGCCGACGGCGTCTACCTCAAACAAGGTGATTTCCGTCTTGCGATTTCTCTTGGCAAACTCTATGCAAGAGTCAACAAAGACTTCTCCGTCGACAAGGACGAGAAGATGGCAGAAAGAGATAGCGACGGCAATATTATCCGCGACACAAACGGCAACGCTTCTTACGGACAATACGTAAGCATTCAAAACGCAAAACTCAGCCTCGATATGACAATCGACGTATCGTTGTACGGCAGTGGCAGGAAAGAGGACGGAAACGAAATCGATTTGAGCAAGATACTCGACTTGATCCTCGGGCTTATTAATCCGAACAGCGCAATCTCCGGCTCAACGTTGCGACTTGTCATCAAGAACGCAATCGGCAACGACAGCGGAGCGTTCCTCAAACTCAACCTCACGGCAAACGTCGATCTCGAAAACTGGACGGTCGAACTTGCGGTAAGACTCAGAAGAAACACTGTCAAAGACGGTGAAACCACGTTGCTCGGCTTGTATCTCGTAGACGACACGCTTTACGTCGATTTGCAAGGCATACTCGGCGAAACGGCAAAGATTTGCGTAAACGGTCTCAACCTCAGCGGAAAGACGGGCTTGATCTACGGATTGCTCGGCAAGTACATCGACGGTGAAGCAGGCACTTCTTCCGACGCAAGCACTTCCGACGCAAGCGACATCGAAAAGATCAAGCAAACGATGAGAGACTACGCGTACTTTATGATTATGGCCAATCCGCAAAAGTTCTTATTGCAACTCAATGCGGACCTTATCAACGTCATCTATCGCAAGATAATGCAAATCCGCGGTCTCGATTATAGCGAAGACTTGCTCTCCGACATCGGTGATATTCTTATTAGAGGCGAGACTCGTCAATACGAACTTCTCACCGAAGAGGAAAAGACGACGTACACGGGCGCAAGATTCGAAAAGGTCGGCAACAACTACGTATACAACGCAGCGGGTGATTATAAGTACGTTCCCGGCACAACAAAGACGAGCATCAACGTACGTTTCAGCGACGGCTTGTACTTCTGCATCGATATCCCTGCGGCTACGGCAAGCAAAGAAATCGTATCTATCAAGAGCGCAACGAGCAAGTACGGCCTTGCGGACAGCATCGCAAACGGTGAGTTTGGCGATCCTATCCTCGCACTCGACCTCAACTCGCTTATCAATGGCGGAAGCATCGATCTTGCCAGCCTCAAATTGCCGACAATCGGTCTGAGCACGGTCATCAACGTCAAGATGAAGTCCGACAATTTGAAACCCACCGACGCGAAGTACAAACTTTCGCTCGCACAATGGACGAGAGACCTCGTCGCTGGCATGCTTGACGGCACGTCGTTGCTCGGCAACTACAAGAAGATATCCGCAATGACCGAAGCGGAACTTGCAAAAGCGGGTAGCAAGACTTACAACTACAACTCTTCGACTCGCGCATACGACTACGTGGAGGACGGCACGGGTGAATATAAGTTCATTATGGCGGACCTCAACATCACGATGGCGAGCGAACTTATCGAACTCCAAGTCAAACTCGATGCAAACATCAATCTTGCGGCAATTTTGGCATACGGTATCGGCGGTATCCTTTACAGCGATATTGCGGTTGAAATCAGTGCACTCAACAAGCAATTCCTCAGCCTCTACTATCTCGGCTCTTCCAAACTTGCGAAGAACGCAGACAGAAACGATTGGGAATTGACCACGGACGAAGACGGCACGGCGTTCTCCGACGCAATCTACATTGACGCAAGCGGTTTGGGACTCGGCAAGATTAAGTTCCAAGGCATCAGCGGTTTGCTCGGCGCATATCCGTATCAAAAGGTCAGTCGCGACGCAATTAGCAGTGCAGACAGCACGTCTTCGGCTACGGACACCGGCGCATCCACTGCAGACGGTGAAGCACTCAACCTCACGGTTGAAATCGAAAACGGCAGTCTCGGCGTGACGTTCGACAAGGCGTTTATCACGACGCTCCTCGGAATGCTCAACGTCAACCTCGGTATCGAGTTGCCTCCCATCCAATCCGTATCTTTGGATATAGCAACTTCCGCCACGGGACTTAAAGCAATCTCCATCGACGCAGTGCTCGACAGTGTGGGCACGGGCGCGAATATCTCTATCCAAGACCTCAAACTTGCGTTCAGACAAGAAGTGTTCAACGCAAAAGACGTTATCGAATCCGTAAAGACGGGTTACGCAGGCTTGACGTTCTCCAAGACGTCCGGCTTGATGTCCCTTGTCCAAAACGTTCTCGACAACCTCAAACCGGGTCTTAACATCAATATTCAAAACAAAGTATGGCAAGCGGTGCTCGACGGGGACGTTGCCGCAAAGAACGTTGGTTCAAACATCGTTCTCGACGGCAGAAAGGTGCTTACGTACACCAACTTGTCCGATACATCCAAAGAAGAGAAGAACGCAGGTGAAAAGTACAATTTGAGATTTGCACTTTCAAGCTCTCGTGCAACGACGGGACTTACCGCAATCATCGGCGGTAACAACGCGTTCATCACCAACCTCTCTCTCAAGGGTACGCTTATCAAGATAGCGCAAGCACTCGTCAGCTTCTTCGACTGCATCGACATCGGCAGCTTGCTCGGATCTTCTCCGATGCTCAACCTTGTCAGCGGAACGGACGGTGACGACGCAAGTTACGTCTATCCGTCGGCGGCAACCACCGCAAACGACAAGAACCTTGCCAATACCAAGACGGGTTGGCAGGCAGACGGCTCATATTCCTACACGCCCAATTTGTCCGGCCTTATCAAGAGCGTTGATCTCAACCTCTTCAACAACCACGAGTACTGGCCGTACTTTGCGGGTGCAAGAGAAATGAGCAACGGCGCCGGCAAGATCTCGGCAAAGATCACGCTTGACAAAGACGCTTACAACGAGTTGATACTCATGGTCGATTGTATTGTTATGAACTTGATGAAAGCAATCGGCGATGATAACGAACCGTACATCGCGGACGTCGCAAAAGCGGGTAAATCCCTCAAAAATGCCGCAATCGACGGTATCGGCACAACCAACGAGTACAATAACTTCTTCAACGGACTTGACGCACTCGTCAAGAGGAACGCAACCACACAAGAAAAAGTCAACTATGTTGATAAGGTTGCAAGATCCTTCCCGTTGACGCTCGTCAAGTGGATAATGAACTGTATTGCATTGCCGGCAATCAAAAATACAATCAACGTATCTTGGGGCACCGTTAAGAACCTTGCGGGTTCGACATTGCTCGACCTTATGAACCTTATCGGCGGAATCCTCCCGATTCCGTTCGCAAGCGGTGTCATCGATCCGTCCATCAACGTTTATATCGACCTCAACCCGAATGCGGAAGAATACGGTTGCGCAGGCAAGACGATGCAACCTGGTATCCAAGCAATCGAGATTATGGTCAACGGCGAGAAAGCGGGCGCAGGCACGTCGATGAGATATAACAAAGCAAATGGCAACGCCGCAAGCAACACAACCATAGCTTCGAGTGTAAGCAACGGCAAAGATTTACCGGGCGACGTTTGGGACTTCTTTATGCTTCGTATCACACCGTACAGCACTACGGACGCAAGCTACACGACGGGTATGTTGACGTTTGACGACGCAGACAGCGCAGGCGTCATCGGCGCGGAAAAAGTGCCGACCGAGATCGTCATAACCGATCCGGCAACTCGTACGGGTACGGCATATTACGGCAGTGAAGAAAAGCCCATTCAATTGCGCGACAGCTACTTCTTCAACGCAGAGTACTTCTCTCAAAAGGCGGAAGTAAACTTCGCATTGAAGAATGGCAGTAAGACCGTCAACACCTACAATCCGAGCAGTCCGTATAAAGACGCAACCGGTACGTATATCGTTTGGGATGCGGCCTCCGTCGACCTCACGGCGGCAGACGACGCCGATTCCAGCGGCAGACGCTTTGCGGGCTATGTATATGGCTATGCACTCAACGTCGTTATGTACGCAATCCCCGTTTACGTAACCAACGATTACCAACAAACGGATATCAAGGCGTACGATTATAACGCCAATACCGGTAAGTTCCAGAGAAAGAACATCACGCTCGACATCGATAGTCAAAGCAAGACGTTCAGATCCGAATTGCCCAACCTCGTGCAAATTTCGTTCGCACGCGGTACGTACACATTCGGTACGGTCATCACCGACGCGACGGGCAACACAATGTATGCAGTCATCAAGGACGGCAACGGCTACAAGCAACTTGCAGGCGAAGAAGTCAATAAGGATGGCAACAAGTATAAGATTGTACCCGCGTACGTAGCGGGACTCGTCAAAGACGGCGACAAGTTGCAAACCGTCAAAGAGGGCGACGTCACCTACTACGTGATGGATATGACCAAGATGCCGCAAGGAAGAAACTTCCCGGCAGGCACTATCGCTTGGGATACCGAGGACTTCGAGTACGATTGGCAAGGTTCGACGACGTGGAAAGACGGCGCGGCCACCAACAGCATCAAAGTCGGTTATTCCTATCAATGGGGCAGCAGCAATACCGTCAAGAACAAGATTGAAATCACGGCAAAGAACTACAAGATTTCAAGACTTACCGCAATGACGGACGCAAACGGCAACAAGGTAAGTTTGAGTAGCGAAAGCGACAAGAAGGGCAATTACACCACAGTTCTCAACATCGACGCTCTCAGCCTCACGACAAACGACCTCGTAGGCTATCTCAACAAATTCAACCAAGCAACGGTCAAGTACGTTGCGGGTGCAAACACACCGACTATGAGCCTCAACTGGGATTTGACCGCACTCCAAGAAGCACTCAAATCCATCACGAGCGCAGACGGTACGATCGATTACTACAAGGGACTCGAAGCAACCGTCAAAGCAAAGGTCGGCGGTGACAGATTCAGCATCTCTTCGACGGTGACCAAGGAAGGTCTTGTAACCAACAAGACGGGCTTCGTCGGAAGCGAAACGACGTACGAAGGCGTTTACGCACAAGAAGTAAGCGTCAAGATAGTCGTCAAGGGCAGTGTGTTCTCGTCACTCAACACGGCGTTGACGTTTGACGCGTACTCGGCAAGAGAGATTACGGGCGAAGCACTCGGCGCAATGCTCGATATCAACTTTGCGGGCTCCGACACGTCCACCAAACTCCCCGTCGGTGACAAACTTCAAGTCAAAGCACCGTACGTCAAGATCGGCGACAACTACGTCGTTGCGGACGGCAAGAACGGTGGTTATGCAATCGGCGCAAACGACCTCACCTTCGAGGGTTACAAGGCAACGGATTATCCGCTCTACGCACAACTAACGATTGGTACGGAATTTAGCGGTAAGCAAGTGGTTTACGTTCCCATCACGGTAAGCACGGTCGCACCCACCGCTTACAACGTTGACGTGGCACACGAAGACACCTTCAATCCGACGTGGTACAACAAAGACGCGTACAAGTCCTTCGACGTATCCTTCGGCACGACCACCAAGCACACGATGTACCCGGATTGGTCGACGGTAAACTATTACACCAACGCAAAGTGCACGACGCTTAAACCCGATCAAAACATCTACTCGGGCGGAACGATTTACGCACAAGTGCAAGCATACGTTTACGAGAAAGACGAAAACGGTGAGCCGATGTTCGACAAACCGCTCGGTCTCGTAGACACGGGTACGAAGGACGAAAACGGAAACAAGGTCTTCAAAGCGCAGACGATTACGCTCAAACTCAACGTCGAGCAACAATCCATCTTGTCCGTCAACTTCTTCTACGACGCACAAATCGGCGACGTCAACGCGTTGACCGACGCAGAGCGTGAACAAATCAAAGACAAACTCACCGATAAGGCGAACTACACCGGTACCGTTTACGGACAAACGCACGTCATCGGCTCTGAGGCGTTCGGTATCGACGCACTTGAATTTGCGAAAGACCCGAGCAAGTACTTCAAGACGGGTGCTTGGGGTGATATCAACGGCACAATGGTGCTCGTCAACCTCAAAAAAGGCACGTACTCCGGTAAACGTTACGCAATCCAAGAGAGCCTCGGCGGTGAATACAAGTACGACGAAGCAAACGACAGATATATCCTCGCAACCGCTTCCGACACGGACGTAAAACGCTATGCGTTCACGCAAGACAACGACGGCGACTACAAATACGAGATCGCCAAGAAATCTTACGTAAAACTCACGGCGGGTGAAAAGGGTGAATCCTACCTCGCATACGTCCAAGGCTGGACGACCAAGATCGAGTCGTCAACCGTGACGGGCAGACAAACCAGAGTCTACGCGGTCATCGGCAACAACGATATGGTTCCGATCGATATCCATGTGCCCGATTACACCGTGCAAACCGTATCCTTCAAGAACGGAACGCTCGTCCAAAACGGTGACGTCGCAAACGAATTGACTCTCACCTACGACGTGATGAACGCATGGCAATTGCCTTCAATCGCGACCGTAACGGTCAAAGAGGGTGCAAAGGCGTTTGACACCGAAGTGTTCTGGGATGACAATTCTTCGCCCAACAAGGACGAATTGCGCAAGGACGAAAACGGCGTCTACGTCGTACGCAACTATCACTTCTTCGACAATCTCTCTGTGAGATATCCTCAAACGGGCTCGCTCGGCGCAAAGGTGTACCTTGACAATTACGATATCAACGTTACGATAACGCCCGACGGACAAGCGTATGAATATAACGTATTCTCGTCCTTCAAGTTTGCGTCTACCGCAACGGTCACCAAGAACGGCGTCGATTATCCGAACGTACCGCTCAAATGGGTTGACAAGTCAATGCCGACCGCAGAAGAAATCAAGGCAGGCAAGTTCACGAGAAAGGCTTACGTCGCGGCGTTCAGCGTCGGCGAAGACGGCACGATGACTCCTGTATATAAAGACTTCGAGTTCAAGATCAACAACGGGTTCACTCTTGACGGCATCGACGGCAACTATGCAGAAGGCTTTGCAATCACTCGCGAAGGCGCAAGCTACTTCAGCGGATTGCCGAGAGCAAGCGTTGTCAACGTCAACGGTGAGAGAATAGACGTCGCACTTGCGTGGAGCGACGCATACACCAAGGAAGCAGGCTTCAACGGCGATATGACGCTCACTATCGCGAGCAAGTGGCTCACCTCCACCGTCACGGCAAACGTAACGGTCAAGGGCGAGAGCATTGACAGACTCAAAGATTACGACGGCACGCCGTACTCATTCGATCCGTTCTGGAAAGAAGGCAACTTCTTCCGCTCGGGTGAAGTCAGAACAATCGTCACCAAGGGTAGCGCACTCGAAGCGGGTGTCACGGTAACGTATTCGCTTGCGGATATCGATCCTGCAAACCTTAAGAGCGACGCAGACTTCTACGCCAACGTCAGCAAGTACTTCGGAAGAAAGTACACGATAGGCGTGACTTACACCTACTTCGGCGGTGCAGACGTGATGACGGAGACGGGCACTATCGATATAGCAGTCGGTGACAGAACCGTATTGTTCGTATCCGATTATGCGTATCGTGCAATCTTGGTCGATACCTTCCTCAACACCGACGCAAACTATCTCGAAAGAGAGCTCTGGGTTGCAACGGCAGGTGTATGGGGCGACGTGCTTGCATACTTCGATTGGACGCAAGTGGACGCACTCATCAAGGATAGAAAGAGCGACTCCAAACATATGGCAACCGTAATCGTCGGTATCGAGAGTGCGGACGGACAATACGTCTATCAAGATATTTACGGCACGCACGTTGACGAAAACGGAAACGTCTTAATGGGCGACGGTAAGAAAGAATACGTGACGATTGACGAGTATCTCGAAGCAATGAGAAAAGTCAATGCGGACTTCGAACTCACGAATGAACAGAGATATCATCTTGCGATGCAAAAGGTCAACGTACCGGTTACGGTACTTGACCGCACCATCGTGGATGCAGAGCTCAGTATGGAAGGAACGGGACTTACCGTGACCAATACCGAAGAGAAGTATTCCACCATTACGGATACGCTCGTCGGAGAGGTCGGAACGGGACGCTACATCGACATCGTTTACAACAAGAATAGCGGAATGCCCACCGAGTACGTCTATTACAATCAATTCGCGTACATCGGCGGAGACAAATTGCCTCATACCATGATCCTAACCTTCGCAAGCGGTGAGAAGGGTGAATATTACATCACCTATGACAACGCACCGACGCCGCAAGAGATGAAGAATATCTCCAAGACGCTCGAAACGACGATGACCGTCCATGTGTGGAACACCAATCCCGCGGTGGACAAGAACGCATTCGAGGTTATGCCGTCGTTCGAGATGAAGATTAAAGTGCGCGTGTCTAAGGTCACGGTGTTCAACAGCGACATTGCTTATGAGAATATGTCTGTCGGTGAGTATCGCTACACCTTCAACCCGTACACGAGCGAGGACGAGTCCTTGTTCAACACGAACAACTATGACAAGACGTTCACCTACTACGTAGACGGTCAATTTATGACTGCTCAAAACTGGTGGTCGGACGGCAGAACCGTTGACGCCAACGAATATCGTTACACCTCCGCGTGGACGAAACGCCACAACAATTACAACGTATATACGCTTGCGGGTTCGAGAGAAGGCACGATCGGTGAATTCGGACAAGACGTAGTGTTCTACACCGTAAACAAGAGCACCAAGACTTACACGAGATACACAGGCGTGGTCAACTATGACGCAGCGGATTATTCTTACAAGACTACAAGTGGTGAAAACTTGTATGTATTCGTCTACGTAACGACTCAAACGCTTGACGTAACGTGGAACACCAAGAGTGCGGAATACGGCTACAAGGGTGGCAACACCACCGTCAAAGCGACAGTGTCAAGCGAAGTAAACGGCAACAGCGCAACGGCGACCGTCAATGTAACGGTCAACGTCAAGAGCGGTAAGAGCACATCTTCGGCATTCGACGGCGCAACGGAAACCGAATTGACTTACTGGAACGCATCCGCAAACGCATTCGTCATCGATCCGTTCAGATCGGTTGACGGCGGAGCGTTCGCAAGAGTCAGCGGGTACACGGGTGACCGTTATGAGAAATCGTCCGCCGCAACGAGCGGTTACGTCAAGAACAACCTTGACGGAACGTATATGCTCGTCAAGGCGGCAGACGGCACGGATACCTACGTTGAAATCCCGACCGCACAACTTGACCGCACATACAAGTACTTCCCGTCCAAGATAAGCGTCACGCTCGAAGACGGACAAGTAGTAAGTGTGCCCGTAACGTGGGACTTCGGCGGTGTCAACGTAAGTTATCAAGGCGGAAACTACACTGCGTACGCAATTCTCAACTACGACGGAGAATACAACTATCAAGACAACAAAGTCGGAGAGCAAAGAATTCAATTCGCAGTCAAAGTTCTTGACAGAAGCGCACAAAGCGTCAAGACGACGAGCGCGCTCACCTCTTTGAAGGGCTTCGTCAAGTCAGGTCAAGACTACATCAATCCGTACGATTATCAAAAACCGACTATGCCGACGACACTTACCGTCAATATCAAGACGTACAACGCGGACGGCAGTGAAAACTCCACCGAAGAGCGCACGTACAGCGTTGCAAACAACACGCTTGCTTGGAACTTCGACAAGTTCCGCCCGAGCTACGAAGGCGGTGTCGCGTACGTTACTGCAAAACTTTACGACGTTGACGGCAACGTACAAAAATACGATATTCCGTTCCTCGTACAAAGAATGTACGCAACGCAAATCAAGTCCATAAGCTCGCTCGGCGTTGAAGACAGCATCTTCAACAGCACGGTGTCGAACAGCAAAACCGACTCCGACTTCACGTTCAACCCGTACAAGTCCGATAAACTCGTGTTGCCGATCGCATACAACGTAACGTTTGCAATCTTCAACCCCGTTTACGGCAACGGCAACGTGACTTGGAATGCGAAAAACAACGGTACGAGCACCGTGAGATTCAACTACACGCTCGTCTCGATGCCCGCGTCCACTTCTTACACTGTGAAAGCAGGCGAGATCACTTCGACCGTTAACGGACAAAGCGCAACGATTAAGCTCGGCACGCAAGAGCGTATCACGGTAGGCATCAAAGTTTCCGGTTCTAAGGCGTTCAGCGGTACGCAAAGCGTAAGCGCATCCGAAAGCGGACTCAGCGTAATCCACAACGGAGCGTCCGTCGCGTGGTTCGGCAGAGCGTACGTGTACGATATGAATGGCAAAGAGATCACCAATTACGCAGTGACGCTCTCCACCGCAATATTGTCAAGCGATACCACCAAGACCATCTTGCCGTCCACCTACGGTGCAAGAAAAGTGGTTTACAAGCTCTACGCCGCAGTCGGTACGGTAATCGACGCAACCGGTAAGGTCGTCACCACCAAGACCGCAACCGCGACTGAGGGATTCGACACCGCCTACGTCAAAGTAGGACAAGAAATCCCCGCATATCAAGCGCTCTCTTCGCTTGTGACTTTGACCTATGACAACGGCACTTGGTCTAAATCCTAAAACTGCGCTAAACGGCGCACGACCGCGCTAAATAGCGACTAACTTTGTCAGTGCCCCAAGGACGACAACCCTAATTTACTAATAGTAAATGAGTTGGCGGACTTGGGGCTCTTTCGCGTTATTCATCTATTTATCACGGTCGTGTATAAACTTATAAATAGTATATGCTTATTCGGAGTTGGAGGCGCAAGGCGCCGACCGCATCGAGCGCCAAGCTTGCGTCACACACAAGGCTTTTTGCCACAATTGCCACTTGTGCCAATTGCTTGCTTTTTGCCTTGGTGCTCCTTTTTTCCTTCACACAAAAGACTGCGCTTTCATCTTATATATCCCACTATCGTTCGCTTGTCTTTTGTGTGTGGAAGCCTTGTGGGTGCAGTACAAGTGAGCCAACGAGTGTTGTTCTTTTCGTTGGCGAACGAGTGGCATAACAAGCGAACGATACTCCTCTATGCGCGTGCCGAGTGTGTCCCCCCGCGGAGCGGTTCCGTGGGTTCCCTCAAACGAAGAGCAGAGGGGGAACGGAATAGGGGAAACACCGTGAGGAAGAGGGAAAGTTGCATTTAATAATATTTTTAGAAATGCCAGCGTGTCCGGAAAGAGGGGGGGGCAATTGCATTAAAAGTATTACGACTATCGCTTATACATTGCGCACTTATTAACGGAACGTGTGATATTAAAAATCAAAAAATAATATAAAATAAATATACATAAGCAAATATTGCGCTCAAACGCACGATTTTTCTTGAATTTGGCGCAATGTATGTTATAATATTCTAAAATAAAGCAATCTCGGAGGAAACCTATGGGATTTATTAAAAAACAACTTCTCAAAGTCATTCAATGGGAAGACAGTAGTCAAAATACTCTCGTTCACAAATTTGAGTATGATGATAGATATGCCATTATGAAGGGATCGGAGCTTATCGTAAGACCTTCACAAGCGGCAATTTTCGTATACCGCGGATCTGTTTGCGACGTTTTCACGGAAGGCAACTGGAAGCTCGAAGAAGGTTCAACTCCCGTTCTCACCGCAATTGCGAACTGGAAATATGCCTTTGAAAACCCCAAACAAGTTGATGTTTATTACGTCAACCTCAAACGCTTTACGCAAATGAAGTGGGGGACGCCCAATCCGATTATGATGCGCGACAAGGATTTCGGCATGATCCGCATCGCAGGTCACGGTGAATATTCTTTCCATGTCATGAATCCGGAACTCTTTATGAAAGAGATTTACGGCACGACTCATTCCTACAAGACGGAAGATATCGAAGAACATCTCAAATCTTTGGTACTTGCAGAACTTACCGATTTGCTCGGTGAGTGTGAAATACCCGCACTCGAACTTGCCGCCAACTATCTCGAACTCGGCGAAACCGCGGCAAAGCAAGTCGCACCGAGATTTAACGAAATCGGTCTTGACATCGACAATATCATCATTCGCAACTTCAAACTTCCCGAAGCAGTCGAGAAGGCAATGGACAAGCGCACCACACTTGGCGTATTCGACGGCAAGATGAACGATTACGCACAATACGAATCGGTCCAAGCAATGCGTGACGCGGCAAAGAACCCCGGTATGGGCGGTATGTTCGGCGCGGCAGGTATCGGCCTCGGTATGGGAGCGAGAGTGGGCAATCAATTCGCACAAAATCTTGACGAAGCAAGTGCGCAAAAGGTCAAATGCACAAAATGCGGAGCAAGTGTAAAAGCAGGTATGAAATTCTGCCCCGAATGCGGAGCGAAAATGAGCGTAGGCGCAACCGTGAAATGCGCAAAATGCGGAGCGGAAGTCCCCGAAGGAAGCAAATTCTGCCCCGAATGCGGACAACCTATGAGTGTAACTTGCCCCAAGTGCAACGCCACCTTGAAGGCGGGCAGCAAGTTCTGCCCCGAGTGCGGAGCAAAACTCGACAAATAATCGCTATAACGGAGTATAGATGGCCGGTGATTTTTCTTACAGCGTATCTTCTGTCGTGAAATGCGATAACTGTGGGGCGGACATGACGTTTGACCCCTCTATTAACGCGCTCAAATGCAAATATTGCGGTGCAACGCACCCCGTTGACAAGAAGATAAGTTATAGAAGGGATTACCTCTCAGAGGTCGCTCACGGCGAAGTAAAGATGGACACGCAAGTGTACAAATGTCCCAACTGCGCAGGTGATATTCCGCTCGAATCTTACGATACGGCGGTTAAGTGCCCCTATTGCGGTGCAACCAACGTCATCAAGCTCGAAGACCTCAAAGGATTGAAGCCCGACAGTATACTTCCGTTTGCCATATCTCAACAAGGTGCGTCCGACTCGGGCAAAAAGTGGATAAAAAAGAAATTTTTTGCACCTATTAAACTCAAACGTAGTTTTGCGGTCAACAACTTCAAGGGCGTATATATCCCGTCCTATGCGTTCACCACGCAGACCGATTCAAGTTACGAAGGAAGGTTCGGCAAGAGAAAGACAAGAATGGTGGGCAGCGGAAAAGACCGCCATATGGAGACGTATATCGATTGGTACAATGTCAGCGGAACTACAGACAAGTACTTCGAGGACGTGCCCGTCGAAGCAAGCACTCAACTCACGCAAAAGGAACTAAACAAAATTTTGCCCTACGACACCGAGAATGTCGAGGCGTACAACAAGGACTACATAGCGGGTTTCAACGCCGAGAGATACGACACGTCGCTTCACGACGGCTTCTCGATTGCGCAAGGACAAATGGACGACGCAATCCGCAATCAAATCGTATCGAGCTACGGCGCGGACGTCGTCGATTATCTCAACGTCGATACGAATTACAAAGACACCAAATTCCGCTATATGTTGTTGCCCCTTTGGGTTTGCGCCTACAAGTATCGCAAAAAAGCGTACCGATTTATAATCAACGGTCGCACGGGCAAATCAACGGGCAAATCACCCGTATCACCGCTCAAAGTCATCATCACTATTCTCATCGCGCTCGGACTTATCGTGCTTGCGGTGTGGCTGTGGCTCAATAGCGGCGGTTCAAACTAACAAATAAAATTTACATAATCTACAATCGGAGGTAATAACAATGATTACGAAAGATATGCTCATCATCGATGTTCTTGCACAAGGCGATCCCGATAAACTCGCAGAAGTATTGCAAGATAGCGGAATGCACTGCTTGCATTGCATGCTCGCACACGGCGAAACTCTTGAAGAGGCAGCGGCTGTGCACGGCATCAACGTGGATGAACTTATTGAAAAACTCAACAAAGTCGCCCAACAAGGCTAAAACTGCGCTATTTAGCGAATAGCTGTGTTAAAGTCCCCTTGTCCATCAACTCACGTACGCATAGTACGTTAGGGTTGCTGTTCAAGGGGCTTTTCCTTGCTCTTCATCTAAATATCGCAGTTTTAGCCTTGTTGTAATTGCGCTCCTCGGGGTGCTTGACACGATTGACTTCGTAACAATCGCTATTAAACGCGTTATGCATCGATTTATCGCAGTTTTAGCAATCGTAGATTTTTGCAAAAATTAACGGTTTTCGTGTCAATGTTACAATCAAATTTTACCTAAAATCACACATATTTTTATCGTCACATAACACGACATAGGGCGCACGCGATAAGCGCGCCGAGTATGGTCGCAAATATGGATACGGGGATTGCGTAGCGTAACTTTTTGGCCTTGCAAGCAGACAAATATACGGCGGAAATATAGAAAATCGTTTCGCTTCCGCCCGCAATTACGGCGGCGCATCTTGCTATATACGAGTCCGCGCCGTAGCGTGAAATTACGTCTTCGAGCAGCGCAATCGTGCCGTTTCCCGAAAGCGGAACGAGCAAAATAAGCTCGGCGATTTCGCTTGGAATTCCTATATATCCGAGTGGCTTTGCAAGCAGTTTCGCCACCTCTTCGCTGAGCCCGCTTGCCTTGAAAAGTGCTATGCAAACGAATATGGTTGCTATATACGGGAAGATGCTTTTCACAAGCGAAAGAGAGTCTTTCGTGCCTTGCAAAAAGCAGTCGTAGACGCGCACTTTTTTTAGCGCGCATACGATTATCATAAGCAGTAAAATGACGGGGAGTATATAGACGCTCATTTGTTTTTCCTCAATCTCGAAGTGTGCTTAAAATTGCAAAAAGCGGGCTTTATGCGATTGTTTTTCAATGATAAAATAGGTGTTGCGTCGTTATTTACGTTTTTATTTGTCTGTTTTTTGAGTGATAAAACCTTGCAGATTATCACACCGCAAAGCGTTGCGATACCGCTCGATATGAGGGTTGGCACGATTATATCCGACGCGTTTTGAGAGCCGTGCGAGGCTCGCATCGCAACCACAGTTGCGGGTATAAGTTGTATGGACGTGGCGTTGATTACGAGGAGCATAATCATATTGTCTGTTGCCTTTATGCTGCCGTCTTCCATTGCGCTCATTGCCTTGATGCCGGCGGGGGTTGCAACGCCGCCCATACCCAACATATTTGCGGACAGATTGATGCATATCCAATCGTACGCTTCCTCGCGTTCGTTTTTGAAAATTTTGCGAGCAACGGGTTTCAACAACTGGGACAATTTTTTGTCGAGTTTGGTCTTGGTCATCATATCGAGGACGGACAGCCACACGGCGTAAATCGCCGTGAGTTTTATAATCAGCGTGATTGCCTGTCCCACGCCGTCAATCATCGTGGGGAAAGCGCTTTCGGGAGATTTGATTATCATTGCTACGATAGACGCAAACGTTATTAATAAAAAAGCTATACTCATAGCATAAGTTTATTTTTGCGCACGATAGTATATGTCATAACTTATTTACTTTTTATAAATAAAGATGTATAATGTATAAACTGTATAAATTTTATACGCAAAAATATTCGAGGCGAGTATCATTGGCTTGCCAAAGAGGTGCAAATATGCAAGACAAAAAGAAGTTTTATATGACTACGGCAATTGCCTATGCGTCGGGAAAACCGCACATCGGCAACACTTACGAAATCGTGCTTTCGGACGCTATCGCAAGAGCAAAACGCATGGAAGGCTACGACGTTTTCTTTCAAACGGGGACGGACGAGCATGGCGAGAAAATAGAGCTCAAAGCGCAAGAAGCGGGCGTTACGCCCAAGCAATTCGTGGACGAAAAAGCGGAGGGTATCAAGCGCATTTGGGATTTGATGGACACCACTTACGATAAGTTTATCCGCACCACGGACGAATATCACGAAAAGCAAGTGCAAAAAATCTTCAAAAAGTTTTACGAACAAGGAGATATTTACAAGGGCTCTTACAAGGGCTGGTACTGCACTCCGTGTGAATCGTTCTGGACGGAAAGCCAACTGGTGGACGGCAAATGCCCCGACTGCGGAAGAGAAGTGAAGATGGCGGAAGAAGAGGCGTATTTCTTCAAAATGAGCAAGTATGCCGATCGCTTGATGCAATACTACGACGAGCACCCCGATTTCATCACGCCCGTATCTCGCAAAAACGAAATGGTCAACAACTTCATAAAACCGGGACTTCAAGACCTTTGCGTGTCGCGTACGTCGTTTACGTGGGGTATCCCCGTTGATTTTGACAACAATCACGTCGTTTATGTGTGGCTCGACGCACTTACCAATTATATCACGGGCATCGGTTTTGACGAGGACGGCAACAGCAGTGATTTGTTCAAAAAAGAGTGGCCGGCGGACGTGCATATCATAGGCAAAGATATCGTGCGCTTCCACACTATTTACTGGCCGATTTTCCTTATGGCAATGGGCGAGCCGCTTCCCAAGCAGGTGTTTGGCCACCCGTGGCTCCTTATGAACGGCGGAAAGATGTCCAAATCAAAGGGCAACGTCATTTACGCGGACGATTTGGTGAGCTATTTCGGCGTGGACGCGGTGAGATATTTCCTCCTTTCGCAAATGCCTTTCGACAATGACGGTATTATCAGCTGGGATATCGTTATGGACACTATCAATAGCGAACTTGTCAACGTTTACGGCAACCTCGTGCAACGCACAATCGCAATGACAAACAAGTATTTCGGTGGCGTCGTGTGTGATAAGAACGTGTGCGAGCCCGTCGACGACGAGCTCGAAACGCTTGCCAAACAGACTCGCGACAAGGTGTTCGGCAATATGGACAAATACCGCACCGCGGACGCACTCGTTGACATATTCACGCTTTTGCGCCGTGCCAACAAGTATATAGACGAAACCATGCCGTGGGTGCTTGCAAAGGACGAAACCAAGCAAGACCGCCTTGCAACCGTGCTCTATAACCTTACGGAAACTATCGTGATTTGCGCAAGTTTGCTCTATCCGTTTATGCCGTCTACGTCTAAAAAAGTCGTTGAGCAATGCGGTGCGACTATTAGGGAGTATGGCGACCTCGACAAATTCGGTTTGCTTGCAAACGGCACGAAAGTGGAAGAAAATCCCTCTCACATCTTTGCAAGAATAGACGTGGCAAAGGTGAGTAAGGAACTTATCGAAAAAGGTCTCGTAAAAGTCGAGGAAGAACAAGAAGAGCCAAAGCAAGAGAAAAAAGAGGTTAAAAACCAAGAAAAAACACCCGAAAAAGAGGACAAAAAGCAAGAAAACGTCGTTGATATCCAAGAGATAACCATTGATGACTTTGCAAAAATCCAACTTCGAGTCGGCAAGATTTTGACGGCGGAAAAAGTGGAAAAGGCGGACAAACTCCTCAAATTCTCCGTGCAAATAGGCAGTGAAGTGCGCACCATAGTAAGCGGTATTGCAAAATACTATACGCCCGAAGAAATGGTGGGCAAGAGTGTCGTTGTGGTGTTCAACCTCAAACCCGCAAAGCTCCGCGGTATCGAAAGCCAAGGCATGCTCCTTTGCGCGTGCGCAAAGAACGACGACGGCAGTGAAAACGTCGTTCTCGTATCTCCCGAAAAACCCGTCGAAAGCGGTTGCGTCGTAAGATAAACACACCGCCTCACAAGAGGCGGTTTTTGAAGTATGATAGATACGCATTGCCATCTCAATGACGAAAAATTGTTGCCGATTGCCGATAGAATTGTCGGTGATTTTGCGTGCGACAAAATAGAGAGTGCGATATGCGTGGGCTATGATATGCCGTCCTCGCGACTTGCCGTGGAACTTGCCGATAAGTACGACGCACTATATTGTGCGGTGGGTATTCACCCGCACGACGCAGACACGGCAACCGATGAGGCTTATCAAGAACTCAAAGCACTTGCAAGCAATCAAAAGTGTGTCGCAATCGGTGAAATCGGCTTGGATTATTATTACGATTTGAGCGAGAGAGACGTGCAAAGAAAGGCGTTTGCCGAGCAAATCGAGCTTGCAGACGAAGTGGGTTTGCCCGTCGTTTTGCACGTCAGAGACGCATATGACGACGCAAGAAAAATACTTTTCGATATGAAAAGTTATCTCAATCACGGCTTGCTTTTGCACTGCTATTCGGGGTCGAGCGAGTACGTCAAAGTGTTTGACAAGTTGGATGCGTACTACTCGTTCGGAGGTGCGATAACTTTCAAAAACGCACGGCATAATATCGAGGCGCTTGCCACCGTACCGCTTGACAGACTGGTGCTCGAAACGGACTGTCCGTATATGACACCCGTCCCGTTTAGGGGCAAACTCAACGAGCCTAAGTACGTTTCGCTCGTGCTTGAAAAGGCATCCGAAGTGCTGAACGTCGACAAAGACCTGCTTGAAAAAATAACGACTGAAAATGCAAAAAGACTGTTTTATCGTATGAAATGATATAGATAAAACCGCTTTTGGGAAATAACATGACAAACAATTACGTGTACGAATTTGGCGACAGCCTATATCTCAACATCACCAACCGTTGCCCCAACAACTGTGAGTTTTGCATACGCAACATCAAAGACGGCGTGAGCGGAAGTGACCTATGGTTGCTCAAAGAACCGACCTATCAAGAACTTGTGGACGACCTTGGTATGTACGACTTGAAGAGGTATAAAGAGATTGTGTTTTGCGGGTTCGGCGAGCCGATGTGCAATCTATCTATGATATCTCAAATTGCGCCCTATCTCAAAAACAAGGGGTGCAAGATTAGGATAAACACCAACGGGCTCGGCAACCTTATAAACAAGCGTGAGGACGTTGCAAAACTCATTGCGCCGTATATTGACGCGGTGTCCATATCTCTCAACGCATCGGACGCGGATACCTATCAAGAGATTTGCAGAAGCAAGTACGGAAAAGACGCGTTTTACGCTATGCTTAAATTTGCCAAAGACTGCGTGGATGCGGGTATCGATACTACGATGTCCGTGGTCGATTTTATCGGTGAGGAAGAGATAGAAGCGTGCAGAAAACTTGCAGTCGAGGCGGGCGCGCATTTCAAAGTGAGAGAAACCATACGAGAGGATACGGAATATTGACAAAAAGAAAAAACGGGAGAAAACCGTGATTGGTATTAGTTTTGCTTCCGTTTTTATCTTTTGTACTTCGATAGTTTATCTTCGGTACGATAGTAGTGTGTGACGGATAGAAAAGTATATTCGCATTGCAACAAGGAAAAATATGGAAAACAACAGCGTAAGAGACATTATAAAGAGCGTTGACTTTCGATTCAATAAAGCACTCGGACAAAACTTTATCACTGACGGCAATTTGCTTGACGCAATCGTTGCCGACAGCGGGATATGCGAGGGTGACGTTGTGGTTGAGATAGGCACGGGCGCGGGCACGCTCACGAGAGCGATTGCAAAAGTCGCAAAAAAGGTGTACTCGTTTGAGGTGGACTCCAATTTGAGGGCGGTGCTTGCCTTGTCCCTTCAAGGCGTGTACAATGTGGAAGTTATTTTCCGAGATATCCTCAAGATGAAGGACGACGATGTGCGCGAAATAGTGCAATCGCCCTTCAAAGTGGTGGCAAACTTGCCGTATTATATCACCACTCCGCTTGCAATGCGTTTTATCGAGAGTACGCTAGACGTACAAAGCCTCACGATTATGGTGCAAAAGGAAGTTGCGGATAGATTCGTGGCAAAAGCCAACACCGCAGACTATTCCGCAATCACGCTTGCCATACAAATGGCGGGGGACGCAAAAATCACGAGAAACGTATCGAGAAATATGTTTTTCCCGTCTCCCAACGTCGATAGCGCGGTGGTGCGTATAGACATCGACCGCAATAAACTTGCGGGTGAGGATTTTTCGCTCGTGCATAAACTCGTTAGAGGAGCGTTTGCGATGAGAAGAAAGACGCTTGCCAACAATTTGAGCGTGTCGCTCGGAATATCCAAACAAGAAGCAACCGCAATCATCGAAGAGGCGGGTTTTGCACCGCTCGTAAGAGGCGAGGCGTTGTCGCTCGATGATTATATCAAACTATCGCACGTGGTTGCAAAGTCGCAAATCGCATAAATATTCACCATATAATTGTAAAACAAATATATATAATTGTTAAAGATGTGAAAAGGGCAGTATGAACCAAAAAAAGTCATCTCACAATTTAATCGGAATTTTCTTCGTGTCCTTGTGCGCGCTCATTTGGGGCTTCGCATTCTTGGCGCAAAGAAGCGCGTCCTCGGACGTGCCCGTGTTTACGTTCAACGGCTTTCGGTTTGCCCTTGCCGTGGTGACTATAGGCGCAATGATACTTGTCAATATGCTCGTCGATAAAAAGAGAGGCATTACGCGCACGGGGTGGAATAAATCCACTTTTATCGGCGGAACGCTTTGCGGAGTTTGCCTTTTTATCGCGAACAATCTTCAACAATACGGCGTGGCACATACTTCGCTCGGCAAATCCGGATTTATCACCGCACTTTATATCGTCATCGTCCCGCTTTTGAGCGTGCTCATACGCAAGCGTATTCCCGCACACGCATGGATTGCAGTTGCGCTCGGTATGGTCGGATTTTATCTTATGTGTATGGGAGACGACGCGTCGCTTTCTTTCAACGAAGCGGATTACATTTTGCTCCTTTGCGCAATCGGCTTCTCTATGCAAATAATTTTCATAGACGTATACGTCGGAGACACCGATCCTTTCAAACTCACGTTTGTGCAGTTTTTGGTGGCGTCGGTGTTGAGTTTGCCCGCTATGGCAATAGAGGGCTTTCCGCCTATCGAAGCAATCGGAAACAACGTTTGGTCCATACTTTACGTGGGTATTTTCTCGGCGGGAATAGGCTTCACTTTCCAAACGATAGGACAAAAATACACCACGCCCGAGCTTGCCACACTCATAATGTCTATGGAAGCGGTCATCTCTCTAATCGCCGGCGTCGCGATACTTCACGAGCCGTGCGGAACGACGGAATTTATAGGCTGTATGGTGGTTATGTTTGCGGTGTTCATTGCGCAACTTTACGTCCCGCATACGATGTTGCGTCCCAATTACAGCAAGTATTTTGTGGAATAATAAAAAATGAAGAAATAGCGAAAACGCACGTTTATACGTGCGTTTTTTGTGTGTAAAACAGCGGTTTTGCAAAATAATCAGTCGATTGATATTATATACGCGATGCCGTTTTTGACGATGAATTTGACGTTGCGATTGTCAAAAAGCATACCGTATTCGCGCTCGTCGTTTTGATACGAGGGGCGTGGGTCTTCGGCTATGCAAGCGGTTATCGTGGCTTTGAATTCGTCGGACAAAGCGGACGCGTCGCATTGCCAAACTACGCCGAGTTTGTCATAAAAATGTTTGTCCGCATACGAGCAAACGGCGTCTTTTACGCAGTCGGTGGGGACGTAGGGTTTTATATCGTAAACGGGTGTGCCGTCTATGAGGTCTGCACCCTCGACGACAAGATAATCACCGTATTCGTCGCTATGTTCTATGCCAACGAGGCGCACACAACTGAGACCTATACTGTTTGGACGGAAGGGGGAGCGAGAGGCAAATACGCCCACTTTTTTGTTGCCTCCCAGACGCGGAGGACGCACGGTGGGGCAAAACTCGTCTTTATGAGCAAGTGAAAAATCAAACAATAGCCATATATGCGAAAACTCGTCCAAGCCTCTCAATGCGTCGGGGTGGCGGTATTCTTTTTCAAATACCACTTTTGCGCGTGAGGGGACTCGTCCGCTTTGACGCGGTACGCCGAATTTTTCATTGAAAGGTGTCTTGACGTGTGCTATCGGTTTTATTTCCATAATTGCCTCGCTCTTATTATAGATAAAATTTGCTCGCAAATCCAGCGTTTTACTCAAAACGGCGCATTTCCGTTATATCCGCAAAAAAATGGGTATTGCGTGCAAGGCGGTTTTGAATTATACTTAACATATAATCTATTATACAAAAGTATAATAACGATATGGAGGGATTATGGAAAGAACGTATCCGAGTTGGATAGACGGTCAAGTCAACAGCAAACAAACAGAGTACACTCGTCCCACGACGCTTTTGGGCAAGGACGGAACTTTGCTTTCACCGGGTTGGGCAAGACACAACGTCTTTGAGTACAACCGCAAGGACGCACGCCCGAGTTGGCGCAAGAAGGAATGGGATTTCTATCAAATCTCAAACGGCGAGTTTATGGTGCAAATCAGTTTTGCAAACATATCCGTCGGCGGTTATGCGCAAGCGTCCATTGCGGACTTGCACAATGCGCATAAAAAAGGCAAAATCCACTCGGGAACTATTCTCGAATGCACTGCGCTTTTCCTCGGCGGCGGGAAATATATGTTGCCTCCAAAGGGTGACGAACCCAACGTGCTCGATCACACGGTCGGCAAGACGCAAATGAAAGTCGTCACCGAAGAAAACACGAGAACGATATTCTTCAAGGGTACGTACAAGGGCAAAGAGGTGGAGTGCAACTTCACTATGGATATTATGGACGGGCTTGAAAATATCACCACCGTTCTTCCGTTTGCCAAGAAGCCCACGAGATACTTTATGACCACCAAGCAAAACAGTATGCCTTGCGAGGGTACGTTCCGCTGGGGTGAGCAAACGTGGACTTTTGATAAGAAAGACACCTTTGCATTCCTCGATTGGGGCAGAGTCAATACTCCGTACAAGATGGTGTGGTATTGGGGCAACGGCAACAAGTACGTCACTACTCCCGACGGCAAAGAGCATCTTTTCGGTTTCGAGATTACGTGGGGTATCGGCGATGAGTCTCACGCAACCGAGACCGCAATCTTCTGGGACGGCAAATGCCACAAATTCGGGCCCGTAGATGTGGAAACGTTCCCCAAACCCGACAAGTTTACCGACAAATGGCACTTTGTGTCCCAAGACGGACGCTTCGATTTCACTATGACGCCTTTCTACGATCATCACGGCGATCTTAACGTCATCAATCTTCTTCGTATGCACTGCCACCAAGTCCACGGCATTTGGAACGGCACAGCAATCCTTGACGACGGCACGAAAGTGGAAGTGAAGGATATGTATGCCTTTTGCGAATATTGCGAGAACAAGTGGTAAAGAAATTGCGCCGAATGCTAAACACGTGTCACTTATCTCTTTGAGATAACTTGACAC